>MDTB01074525.1_pt1 | contig 11457 bp, 10 predicted proteins | sample 811161 | NCBI WGS metagenome assembly MDTB01 (sample SAMN05326650, study PRJNA326480) | marine metagenome | isolation source: seawater | place: Mediterranean Sea | collected 2009
GACGACCCGACCGCTGAAAGCGCTCCACAGCCTCATTATGCTCACCGAGAGTCAGAGAGAAATAGCTGGTTCCATCGCCTTTGGCAACAAAATAGAGATATTCTCCTGCTTCGGGGTGCAACGCGGCACGAATGGATGCAAGGCCAGGCATACCAATAGGAGTAGGTGGAAGGCCGAAATTTGTATAAGTATTATATGGAGTAGGTTCTCTTAACTGCGTTCTGGTCAGATTTCCATCATATGCGTCGCCAAGTCCATATATTACGGTTGGATCGCACTGCAATCGAATCTGCTTCTCCAATCTGTTGACGAAAACCCGGCTGACTTTACCTCGGTCGATATCTGCACCCGTTTCCTTTTCGACGAGTGACGCTAGAATAATCGCATCATACGGCGTTGCAACAACAACCCCTACCGATCGAGTCGACCACTCTTCCTCGAGTACCGCCCGCATTTTCATATGTGCCCGCTGAAGAATCATCAAATCGGTTTCTCCACGGGTAAAACGATAGGTGTCGGGGAAAAACCAGCCCTCAGGCATCACATGGGGCTTGCCCATCAACGCCATAACCTCCAAATCACTTAGACGAGAGAGCTGATGATCTATATAGGATTCCTGGGTTAAATGACGGCGCCAATCTGCAAATGTCCAGCCTTCCAGAAACGTAATATCACGCTCAATTACCTTTCCGCTTCGAAACAATCGAAGGAGGTCGCCGACGGTTCGTACCATCGTAAGATCGTACTCTCCTGCTTTCAGGGTTCCTTCAGAGCGAGTGAACAGCGCATAGTATCGAAGCAATCGTTCGGGCGTGCTGACGATTCCCTGTTCCACGAGTTGCCTGGTGATACTAAATAGAGAGGCGCCGCCCTCAATGACGTAGGTCTCACCATCTTTGATCACGATTGGCGAGTTTATTTGTTGGTAACAGTAGCCAATTCCAAGCGTAGCTACGCAAATAATGCCGACAAAAAAAACTACCAGGTCACGACGCATAACGCCATGTTATCCTAGGTCAACGCCTTGAATATTAACGTGCCGTTTGTCCCGCCAAATCCAAAAGAGTTACTAAGTGCCGCTGAAAACTCCAGCTCACGGGCAGTATTTGGCACATAGTCCAAGTCACACTCGGGATCAGGGTTATCAAGGTTGATGGTGGGTGGAACCACCTGATGATGAAGGCTAAGCACACTAATTACCGCTTCGATTGATCCCGCTGCCCCTAATGCATGTCCTATCATGCTCTTAGTCGAACTAATCGAGACATCCTGGGCATGGGCGCCCATAGAAGTCTTGATGGCAACCGTCTCAGCGACGTCACCCAGAGGGGTCGAAGTACCATGAGCATTAATATATCCAATTTCTGAGGGATCGAGACCCGCATCGGTTAACGCATTGTCCATTGCCCTCACCGCACCCGCGCCATTCTCGGCAGGTGACGTCATATGGCTTGCGTCAGCACTCATACCAAACCCAGCAAGTTCGCAATAAATCTTTGCTCCCCTCTTCTTAGCATGCTCATATTCCTCCAGCACCAGCACGGCCGATCCATCACTGAGCACAAAGCCATCTCGATCCTTATCCCAGGGCCGACTAGCTTTCTGTGGATCATCATTTCGAGTAGACAAAGCCTTCATTGCAGCAAAGCCCGCCATCGTAGTAGGAGAAGTAGATTTTTCCGCACCGCCCGCCAGCATGGCATCGGCATCGCCACTGGCGATTAGACGTGCGGCAAACCCAATATTGTGAGTGCCTGTCGTACAGGCAGTAGTAATTGCAATGTTAGGCCCCTGCAGCCCAAACATGATCGAGAGATGCCCAGCAACCATATTAATAATGCAGGAGGGAACGAAAAAGGGAGAAACACGGCCAGGGCCTCGGTTAAGCAAGACATCGTAACAGGTCTCGATCGTCACAATTCCGCCGATCCCCGACCCAACTGCAACCCCGATTCGATGTCGATTTTCATCAGTTACTTCAAGCCCGGCGTCCGACATGGCTTGAATACCAGTCACTAAACCAAACTGGATAAAACCATCCATTCTCCGGGCTTCTTTGGGCGACAGATAGTCACTGATATCAAATTCAGGGACCGCGCCACCAAAACGAACGGGGTATCCTTCGGTATCGAAAGTAGTGATAGGCCCAATGCCGCTCTGCCCAGCGAGCAGGCCATCCCAGGAAGTTTGCAGTGATGCACCCAGGGGAGTAATCATTCCCAAACCAGTTACAACAACTCGGCGGTTATTCAAACTTCACCTTCTTCAATACAAGATCCATTCAACATACCAGATTAGTTTGTTCACGTCCTAACAAGGACTTTGGGCAGAAACTAGTCGAGGTGCCATAAAACAAAAGCCGCATTTGAGAGAACAAATGCGGCTTTTTATAAACCGATAGTTGGGAGACTACGTGTGTGCTTCGATGTAGTTCATCGCTTCTTTTACGGTAGTTATCTTTTCAGCTTCCTCGTCAGGGATCTCAGTTTCAAATTCTTCTTCGAGAGCCATTACCAATTCGACCGTATCAAGCGAGTCGGCGCCCAGGTCTTCGACAAAGGATGCCTCTGAGGTTACTTCTTCTTCTTTTACGCCCAGTTGCTCACAGACCAGTTTTTTCACTCGTTCTTCAGTGGTACTCATGGGGTGGTTTCTCCTAAAGTTTTTCTCGCAGTTGAGGCTGCGCTAGTTTAATGAAATGCCAGTTAACCGATCAAGCTTTTTCGCTGATGGAATCGTGACGTAAGTTTAATCCAGTTAACTCATATACATGCCGCCGTTGATATGTATCGTCTCACCCGTGATGTATCCAGCTTCATCACCAGCAAGAAAATTGACCAACGCAGCTACTTCCTGGGGATTACCCAAACGGCCTAATGGCACTCGTGCCAGCAGTACCTCCGCTTGATCCTCTCCCAATTCTCGGGTCATATCCGTTTCTATAAAGCCTGGCGCAATACAGTTTACGGTAACCCCCCGTGACCCTAGTTCAGTCGCAAGTGAACGGCTATAGCCTTCAATACCCGCTTTCGCCGCCGCATAGTTGCTCTGACCAGCGTTGCCCATTTTTGATACAACGGAGCTCAAATTAATGATTCTGCCCCATCTCGCTTTGGTCATACCTCGCAGACATTGCTTGGTAACACGGTAAACGGAACTAAGATTAGTCTGGACAACATCCTGCCACTCATCATCTTTCATTCTTAACGCAAGGTTATCTCTCGTAATACCAGCGTTATTAACCAGCACGAGTGGCGCGTCATGGGAATCTTTAATCGTACCGAAAAAGCTGCCAATTGACTCTTCATCACTAACATCAAGCACATATCCCGTGCCCTTCCCTGCCAGCGCGTCGGTAATGCCCTGCGCCCCAGATTCGCTAGTAGAAGTGCCAAGCACCTCCAACCCTTCGTTCGCCAGACGGTGAGCGATCTCTTTTCCAATACCGCGACTCGCGCCGGTCACCAGGGCAACGCGCGTCATGAGCCTAAGCTCCCAATCACTGATTCCAAATCTTCAGACGATGCGATGTTATTTGAATCGAGGGAACGGTCAATTCGTCTATTTAGACCGGAAAGTACCTTCCCAGGCCCACATTCGACAATCTGTGTCACACCGTCACTGACCATTCTTTCAATGATGGTTGACCAGAGAACTGCGCTAGACATCTGTGAAATCAGGTTTTCCCTTATCTGCCCAGGGTCCGACGCGTAATCGGCATTTACGTTCTGCAGAACAGCAATATTTGGATCCTGAATCTCGATGTTCTGTAGCAATTCGGCCATTTGATCAGCGGCTGGCTGCATCAACTGGCAATGGAACGGCGCGCTAACGGCAAGTTGCATAGCCCGTTTCGCTCCAGCGTCTTTACATGCTTCTATAACTCTTTCGAGCGCTGCAACGTTCCCTGCTACAACTACCTGGCCGGGCGAATTGAAATTCGCTGCCTGAACTATCTCTCCACCTGCTTCTTTCTCACAGATTTCGATAACCTTATTGTCATCTAACCCCAGTATCGCTGCCATACTGCCTTCGCCAAGCGGCACAGCGGACTGCATGAACTGGCCACGCTTTTGAACCAACACAACTGCGTCTTCAAACGAAAGAGCTTCTGCTGCAACAAGCGCCGAATACTCACCAAGGCTGTGACCCGCAACCACATCCGGTTTAGCACCCCTTTCCTTCGCCAGATTCCATAGACCAACGCTGGCAGCAAGCAATGCAGGCTGCGTAAATTCAGTTTGATTAAGTTTCTCTTCGGGACCGTTTTGTATCAAATCCCACAAGTCGTATCCCAGCGCATGGGAAGCACGGTCGAAAATGGGAGCCAGATCGGCCTGACTATCACTCAACATACCAACTTGTTGAGATCCCTGACCCGGGAAAACAAACGCGAGTTTGCTCATTTTTTGTTCTCTAGGTTTCTAGACTAGGCAAGCTTGTGGACTACTCGTCGTCCAAACTCTGGACAACCTTCTTACCTTTGTAAAACCCATCAGCAGTGACATGATGGCGACGGTGTGTCTCACCCGTTGTAGGATCCTCGGATAACGTCGGCCCTTTTAGCGAGTCATGAGATCTTCTCTGCCCTCTGCGCGCGCGCGTTACTTTATTTTTCTGAACAGCCATTAATCACTCCGCTTCTTTTTCAATTAATTCAGATAGTTTGGCAAAGGGCCGATGCGTTTCCTGGACAGAACCTGTCTCTACATCACTCCCTTGCACTTCCCAACATGGTTCTTCATGACGGGGAACCATCGGTAATACCAAAATTAAGTCATCTTCAATGATATCTGTTAGTGACACCATTGGCGCTTCTACTACTATACCGTCACTATCAGAGGGCAACGCAGCAAGCTCATTTTCGTCATTAACCAGTGTCACATCTATCTGTATGGCAACAGGTAGTGACATCACCTCAAGACACGACTGGCAAGCCAGCTTCAGCTCTGTCATTGCTGTCCCAACAGCAGTGACGCGTTGCGATTCCTCCTGCCTAAAGGTCAGACTTACCTCCACACTTCCTTCATCATCTTCTATAAGCTCACACAATCGAGAAAATTGAGCCAACGGAACATTGCCGTGGAGGAGCGAGCCATTTTCCACGTATTCGATGAAATTAACCGTATCCGGGAGGAGCCCTGTTAACATAAGGGGCGCATCTTAGTGATGATACCCAGGGCTGTCAAAGAAAAATGAGCAACACTCTAACCGGAACCCGTTAATCGTGGTGAGGACCACTAACAGGACATTGGTCCTGGCCTCCACTTCGCCGTATCGTGCAGGAATACTGGATCGACTTCAGATCACTTACACCCAGGTAGCACCTATATATAAAGAAGAACCGATCTCAGGTGAATCGCCAACAGATATGGCATTGAGACTTTCGGAGGGCAAAGCACGATCACTCGATATTGATGCTGGACACTACATTATCATTGGCTCAGATCAAGTTGCACACCTGGATGACCAGGTTTATGGGAAACCAGGAACCCCTGAAAATGCGCTGGGTCAGCTCAGGCTATTCAGTGGTCGATGGGTTTCGTTTACCACCGGAATATGCCTTCTTTCGGAACGAGGTGATTGTAGAACTACGGCAGAAACGTACGAAATAAGGTTTCGAGCGCTTTCTGATGCGCAGATCACGGAATATTTACGTATTGAGCGTCCGTACGACTGCGCAGGTAGCATCAAAGTTGAATCGTTAGGAATTACACTGTTGAGCGATGCCAGAGGACGAGATGTCAATTGCCTCTATGGCTTGCCGATAATGCTGCTGAGAGAGCAATTGGAGCTTATAGGGTCATCTATAAATGACTTTATGGATATCCCTTAACCTTTTGTTTTTATAATATATTTACTAAACTCAAGAAAGTCTTTATCCTGTGGGGCTGAGATATTGAAGCCCGGGTAGTCTCCAATATTTGGTACTTCCAGTCTTTCTGCATGCAACATCAGACGTTGGTAACCAAAACGCTGCCTTACTATCTTGTCTGCATCCTGAAACCCATATTTGACGTCCCCAACAATCGGCAGTCCAGCATGTCGGCAATGCACCCGAATCTGATGAGTACGACCCGTGAAGGCCCTTGCTTCTACGAGACAAAAACCATCGTTGCCGCCAATCACGGTAAACCCAGTAGTGGAAGGCTTTCCATCTGCCGCAACTCTCGACACTCTTTCACCACTTCTAAGAATGTTTTTGGTTATCGGCGCGTCAATGAGTGTTTTTCTACGGGACCACTGACCATGAACAATTGCTCGATAATACTTGCCAATCCCGGTCTTTTCCCGCAACGCACGCTGCAATGACCTCAGATGAGACCGATTTTTCGAGATCATCAAACAGCCTGAAGTATCTCTATCTAACCGATGCACGAGTTCTAAATTATGCTCATTGGGTAAAGCGGCTCTCATGGACTCGATAACACCCATAGAAATTCCGCTACCACCGTGTACTGCGATACCCGATGGCTTATTAATAATTAACATTACATTATTTTCATAAAGTATTGTTTTTAATATATCTTTCACAGGGCTGGTTAGCTGACCAGGCGCCGCTGTCCTAATCGGTGGAATCCTCAGTTTGTCATCTGCCAATAGCCGGGTGCTCGGGCGCACACGCTTGCCATTAACCCTAACCTCTCCCTTGCGAATTATTCTGTAGATTCTTGACTTGGGAACACCCTTCAGCTCCCGCTGCAGGTAGTTGTCCACTCGTTGGCCCGCATACTCCGGATCAATGATTATGTGGCGAACGCCCCTCTGCGGGGCAGCATCACTGTGTGTCTTAACATTCATCGCTTTAAGAAATCACCATTTTTGGCTATTATTGGCACCAGTTCGATGGAAACGCCTATTAAGTAGGTCCGTCGACATAGGGTTTGGTCATGTAATGTCGGGGTTTATACCTGACACCAGAAACCAAGAATTTAGTTGATCCAGCAAGAAACATATAGGCTGGGCAATTTTAACAGCAATCCACGATTGCGAATGAGACGTCAAATTAGTTAATTGACAACAGAATAATTCTAAGAACAAATCTCGTGGAGTTGATCATCATCCCCAGTTTATTCGGGCGACTCCCAAACCAAGGAATCCCGCTGTTGGCATACAACCTTGTTTAACTTAAGAGTTTACCTTAGGAGATACTAGCTTAGGCGAAGTAAAACTAATCAAGATTTGACGATATCCGTTCGCCTGCGATTGCATGAATAAAGTGATGTCGTAATGAAACGCATGTTAATTAATGCAACTCACAGTGAAGAGTTGCGCGTTGCCCTCGTTGATGGGCAAAAACTCTACGATCTGGATATAGAAAGCCGGACAAGAGAACAAAAGAAATCAAACATCTACAAAGCCCGAATAACGAGGGTTGAACCTAGCCTGGAGGCTGCATTTGTGGATTATGGCGGAAATCGCCACGGTTTCCTGCCCCTAAAAGAAATCTCAAGAGAATACTTCTCAATACCCCCTTCCAAGATCAAGGGTCGAATTAACATTAAGGAAGTTGTTAAGGAAGGCCTGGAAATTGTTGTACAGGTTGATAAGGAAGAACGTGGAAATAAAGGTGCAGCCCTAACGACCTTCTACAGTTTGGCGGGCCGCTACATGGTCCTAATGCCAAATAATCCGCGTGCAGGTGGTATATCCAAACGGATCGAAGGTGAAGAGCGTGATGAGTTAAAGGAGGCCTTAGCCAGCCTGGACATTCCTAACAACATGGGTGTGATTGTCCGTACCGCCGGACTGGGTCGAGGCGCGAAGGAACTGCAATGGGACCTCAATTACCTCCTCCAGCTAAACGAAGCCATCGGAAATGCTTCGAAGAGCAACAAGAGTCCGTTTCTAATCTATCAGGAAAGTGACGTTATAACCCGCGCTGTCAGGGATAACCTCCGGGATGATGTAGGCGAAATCCTTTTGGATACCGAAGAAGCCCAGAAACAGGCGACGGAATTCGTTGAAAAGGTCATGCCGCAGTACACGAATCGGATCAAACTCTACGATAGTGACGTTCCACTTTTCAATCGATATCAAATAGAGGGACAGATTGAAACCGCATTCCAAAGGGAAGTTCGGCTGCCTTCAGGAGGATCCCTTGTTGTTGATCCGACAGAAGCGCTGGTATCAGTCGATATAAACTCAGCCAAAGCAACTCGCGGGTCCGATATCGAAGAAACTGCGCTCAATACCAATCTCGAAGCGGCAGATGAGATTTGTCGTCAGTTGCGCCTAAGAGATATTGGCGGCCTGATCGTGATCGATTTTATCGATATGACATCCGTTAAGAATCAGCGAGCCGTAGAAAACCGAATGCGTGACGCGTTACAGGTCGATCGCGCGCGCGTTCAGGTAGGACGAATTTCCAAGTTTGGATTACTGGAAATGTCCCGACAGAGGCTACGCGCATCATTAGGAGAGACAAGCGGTATTGTCTGCCCGAGATGTGAAGGTCTTGGCACAATACGCGACATAGAGTCCTCATCATTGGCCGTAATCCGGATCGTTGAGGAAGAAGCGCTCAAGGAGACAAGTTCCGAAATACGGGCCTTCTTGCCTATCTCTGTGTCCTCTTTCCTTCTAAACGAAAAACGAAACATATTAAGCGAGATCGAGCAACGCAACGATGTCAGGGTCGTCGTGGTACCCGACCCCGAAATGCATACGCCACACTATCGCGTGGAACGAATCAGAGAAAATGATGCGGAAGAAACTACTGCAAGTTACGAGATAACAATCGCAGAAGAGGATGAAGCACCGCCACCGAAACCGAATGCACCGCGCCCGACACCTGAGAAAGCTGCAGTTGAAACGGTCATACCTCCAGCGCTTCCAGCCGCGGAAGCAAAAGTAAAACCAAAATCCAAAGCAGAGGTGAAACCAGGTTTGCTGACACGATTCTTAAGCCTTTTCACTTCAACAGATACCGAAAAAGCACCCGCGAAATCTGGACGCAAGCGCAGCAATGATCGACGACGTCAGTCCAATAGAGGCCGCAAAAGAAATGACGGAAATCGAACCAGAGCAAAAAATGCAGAGCCAGATCGAAATAAAGGTCGCAGTGGCGGGAGAAATTCCGACTCGCAAAAAGGTAGGGCAACTAAGGATTCCACTAAAAATGAATCTTCCGCAAACAAAAATGAACAGCGAAATAAATCCCCTCAGGGTAGAAAAGATGGTTCCAGCCGGAAACAAAATCAAAATAAAGAGCGTTCAGGTAACAGGGATAAACGTGCTACCGGTGACAGTTCCGAGCAAGGCCCGTCCGATGATAAACGGAATCAAGGTCAACGCGAGAGAAGTCAAAGGAAACGACGTAGTGGAAAGCCAGCAAATGAGGCTGCAACCGCGAATACTGAGAATGAAAATGCGATAGAAAAACCGACGACGGAGCCAGCAAATGATGCTGTCACTCCAACGTCAGCTCAAGCGCAACCGCAACCGGTTCAAACGCAGGTTGAGGAAGCTGTAAAAACTCCACCTTCTGACAATGTTCCTACGACAGAACCGTGGCTATTGGGACGCGCGGGAAACGATCCGCGTCTTAATCCTCGCCAGGCAGTTACAGGCGCCGTGCTAGTGGACACCCCACCTCGTCAAGCACCCGAAATTCTGGGATATGTTGCGAGCGACATTAATCCGGCCCACCCAAGCACGTGGGGACGTGCCACCAATGATCTAAGAGGTGGCGCAACACAAAATGCACCGGTGCTGACCGACGCAATTGAGGCAGAGAACGACGTGACCGATGCTTTGCCGGACGAATCGACTAACAGCGAACAGATATCCAGCGCTGAGGAAAACTCGGCTCCCGAATCTATAGATTCAGAACCTGAGCAAGCCAATCTGGACCCCGTCACGCAGGAGGCTGGTCAGTCTCAGGAAGCGTCTGCGGAAGTTCCAGAAGAAGTCTCTGAAGAAGTCTCTTAAGAAGTCTCTGAAGAAGTTCCGGAAGAAGACTCAGCGGAAGCTCCAGAGGAAACCTCCGAGGAAGTCCAGGTAGAAGCCTCTGAGCAAGTGCCAGAAGAGACCTCCGCCGATCTCTCAGAAGAAGTATCAGGAGAAGACCCACCGAAGCGGTAAAACGGTGGGTTCGAGTTCCAATTGAACCTCGCACTTCTCCCTAACTTCATCTTGAATCTTCGCAGCTAGATCAAGAACCTGGGTCGACGTGGCATTGCCATGATTAACTATCACAAGGCTATGTTGCGTCGAAACAGCCGCATCGCCAACTGAGACCCCTTTTAGACCCATTTGCTCCAAGACCGCGGCCGCCGAGATCTTCACTGCACCTTCAGGTTGCTCCCAGCCTATGAGATTAGGGAACTGATCGCGCAACATGAGAAACCTATCTCGCGAGATAACCGGGTTTTTGAAAAAACTTCCGACATTCGGCAGTTTGAGCGGATCAGGCAACTTTTCTCTGCGCACAGAACAAATCGCTTCGCTTACCTGCTTCGCGGTTGGTAACAGTACCTTCTCATTTTTCAACGCCTCCAGTACGCCCGGGTAATCAAGTTTTGGGTGAAATACGGTGTCCAGGAGAAGCGTAACTGACGCAATAATATACTTGCTGGAGCCTCTAAATATGCTTTCACGATAACTGAATCTACACTCGGACTTATCGAAAGTTACCCATTGCCCGGTTTCGATGTCCAAAGCGCTAAGTGATTCAAATACATTGGCGAACTCGACACCATATGCGCCAATATTCTGAATAGGAGCCGCACCCACACACCCCGGAATTAACGAAAGATTCTCTAGCCCACTTAAACCGTGATCAATGGTATCGATAACAAAGCTATGCCAATTTTCTCCAGCGGCAACGACCACCTTGCCTTCTTCTGGACCGTAGGAAATTCCCCGCGTATCAATCTGTAGCGTGATACCCGGCAGCGATTCCGGAAGAATGACGTTGCTTCCACCGGCAATAACATTGATGGCCAGGTCGCGATCACGCGCAAACTTCAACGCGTTTTTTAGAAGAGATCTATCAGACACTCTGCAGTAATACTCAGCAGAGGACTTCAAGCGAAAGGTGTTAAGCGGACCCAGGTTCTGATTTTTAATTATTCCGTCTATATGCGTTGTCCTTTATATGACCCGCTCTATCATCTCAATCACCCGTTTCAGATCCTGCTCGGTATCAATTCCTGGCGGAATCGGAACCTGACTAATCACGGTATGGATCTTCACCCCGTGCCACAATGCACGCAGTTGCTCGAGCCTCTCTACCCGCTCGAGATCAGTTTGTTCCCAGCTGACGTAATCGTTCAACATAGATACTCGGTACGCGTATATACCGAGGTGCTTAAGCGCCGGCATTTCAGGTGGAAGCGCCGCATGTAAACCTTCAGATTCTTCTCTCGGCCAGGGGATAGGTGCTCTGCTAAAGTACAAGGCACAGCTATTTGCATCCAAAACCACTTTTACGACATTGGGATCCTGAAAATC
>MDTB01215756.1_pt1 | contig 11457 bp, 9 predicted proteins | sample 811161 | NCBI WGS metagenome assembly MDTB01 (sample SAMN05326650, study PRJNA326480) | marine metagenome | isolation source: seawater | place: Mediterranean Sea | collected 2009
GACAGAATGTCATCTCTGATCCGGCTAAAGACGAGACGCCACTCTGTTGTCTTGAGGTGTCTGGTATTCATGTTCTGGCTCTTGATATGGTGCCTGTATATCGCGCAATCAGGGGGCTCAAACTTAGCCTTTGCTTCTCACTAATTATCGCAAAGGTTTATTTCAATTCTGCGAAGAGCAAATAAAACGCACCCTTAAGCCACCACACTCGCGCTATTCATGCATAAAAAGAGGGTTAGACCAGGCACGCGCGCCATCTGAGGACTGTATGGAAAGGCGGGCATAGCCCCCTTTGAATTTATCAAGCGGCAGTTTTGCTCTGGTAATGCCCTCACCGTCCACCCACGTCACCTTTGCGCCGTGGCCCAGAAGCCACACGCTGTCGACGGGGGAGCATTCTACATGCAGAAAATCGCCGTGCCTTTCAACATTGATCAAATCCGCACCAGTTGACGCGTAAAACAGTCCCCTTTTTAGGGATTGCAGAAGCGCTTCGGGCGTATTCTCGACGGCTTTCACCATCACCCACCCGCCAAGGGCGTCGCGATGGTAACGGTGCACGTCATCGACCGCAATGGCGCACGGGCGCCTGCCGGAATTGAGGAGCTGATCCAGCAAGGCGCTGCCTTCGCCCCTGCCCTTTGTAAACGATGCCGTGTTGAACACCTCTACCGCGTGCATGCCTTCCGGCATGGACAGTGCGTCCTCAAGCGTCAGGCTGTTCCATTCCGGGTGGGCATAAGCTAGGAAAGCGCCCGCGTTCAACGCGCGCGCCGCCATATCTGGAGCTGTTTCAGTTTCTGAGGGAGGCTCAAAATCCAGCGGCAGCCCAACAGCCAGGAAATGCCAGATTTCACCGCTCCCCATGCGCCCAGTGTGAAGCTCTGCACCGATGATGGTGGTGAAGTCATCCTTTCTGAACGGGGACGTATCACTGATCAGAAACTCATATTTATACCGGAAATGATCACTCAAACAGACAAAATCATAGCCTGCTTGCTGATAGAACCTGCAATGCTGTTCCGGCGTCAGGTCGCCATCGGAATTAGTTGAGTGGCCGTGCAGGTTGCCACGGTAAAATTGCCCATCACTTGAAAAGGTTTCCAACATGTTGCCGTACCGTATAACTGATCAATATCGTTAAGGTTTGGAGTGCGACGCCCGCGATTGTCGGGTGACGCAAGATTGGGTCCAGTTTTTGTCGCCGATCGTAACCTTACCTGCCCGAAATGGCAGCACGTTGGGGCGATCGGTAAGACCATTGGCATTTTGAAGTCGCTTAGTTTCTTGTCGCAGCGCCCAGGCATGCGATATGCATTTTCCTGTTCCCTGTAGCTATGGGCTGTTTTAAAACTTGTTTTGTCGGTGGTCAGAAAAACAAATCGGTGCAACAGTTTTATGACAGCAAATCACCTGCACAAGTCGAGCGTTTTATGGTTCGCGTGAGCTGACTCTGAACGGCACTTAGTATATCGGAAGCCTCGATTATCCTAAAAACAACGAGTTGTGGGCAAATCCTGACCGTAAATACGGCGCCCAATCCACATCAAGGCAAATCAAGGTCGAACACACAATAGGAATGTTTGTGTAAAAGTTACGTGAAATTTAGTACAAAACAAGTCTATGTCACGTCCCTGTGATGCCAGCTCTCAAAGCCTGGTCCAATCAAGTAGGCAGGCAATCCAGCACTCCGATAACGATAGGAGAGAAAGAATAAAGAAACGTATCTTACCAAGTGCTAGGCGATGCGACCGGTTGCACGGTTGGTAAAAAGCCTCCAGACTGGCGCGCCCACAGCCCGGCATAAACCCCATTTTGCACCAAAAGCTCCTGGTGCGGGCCGTCCTCTACGATCCGCCCGGCCTTCATTACTATAATCCGGTCCATGGCGGCGATTGTTGAGAGCCGGTGCGCCACTGCAATCACCGTCTTTCCGGCCATCACTGTTTCCAACGCGGATTGAATTTCCGCTTCAACCTGGCTATCCAGCGCGCTCGTTGCCTCGTCGAGAACTAAGATAGGGGCATCCTTTAGGATCGCGCGTGCCAGCGCGATACGTTGGCGCTGCCCGCCAGACAGTTTCACCCCACGCTCACCCAGATAGGCGCCATATCCCTCACGACCCCGAAAGTCCTTCAATGCGAGAATGAAATCGTGCGCGGAGACTGAGCGGGCCGCCGCGAAGACATCGTCGTCACGAGCATCGGGACGCCCATAGAGAATGTTTTCATAGGCTGATCTGTTAAACATAGTCGTTTCTTGGCGTACAATTGAGATCTGCCGTCGCAAAGCCTCTTGCGTGAGATCGCGAATATCAGTGCCGTCCAATAGAACCCGACCTGTCTCAGCGTCATAAAGGCGCAGCAAAAGCGATGTGACAGTGGATTTACCGGCGCCCGATTCCCCTACGATAGCCACCTTCTGCCCCGCCGGAATATCCAGGGAAAAATCCTTCAGCGCCGCCACGGACCCGCCGTAGCTAAAACTCAAGTGCTGAAACGTTACAGCTCCTTTAGACTCAAAGTCCGACTGAGCACGCGCGCAATCTGTAATTTCATGGGGTGGTGCGAGTGTTTTGATCCCGTCCTCGATCTCACCAATATTCGAAAAAATCTGAACCGCAGCCATTGAAAGCCGGTTGGTGACTTGGCTGATCCGCGTGGCCACCATCGCCGTCAGAGCGATATCGCCTGGGGTAGCCATCCCAAATGACCAAAGATAAAGTGTAGCAGAGATCGACAGAAAGGGTAAAAGACTGCCGATGGTAACCATTAGCAAACGAAACTGCGCCGAAATCACACCGAATTCCACAGCGCGTTTGCGATAGGTCTCCATCGACCTCAACGCACCCCGGTCCTCGAAATCATCATGGGCAAAGAGTTTAACGGTCGTGATATTGGTGTAAGTGTCGACAATCTGGCCAGATACATTGGTGCGAGCATGCGCTCGAGCCGCCGATCGTGTTTGAATGCGTGGCACGATAGCGCGCATGAAGATGAACCACGCCACAAACCAAATGACAAAGATCAGCAACAGGCGCTGGTCTATGTAAGCCAGCAATATCATCGCGCCGATGAAGATAGCGATGATGTAAATCACGATATCGGTAAACTCTACCACGATATCGGTCACAGCGCGCGCTGTCTGAAGGGCTTTTTGGCTGAGCCGCCCTGCAAAGTCGTTTTCAAAAAAACGCAACGATTGCCCCAAAGTGTGCCGGTTCAAACGGGACAACACGAGTGGGTCGAGATGCGGCCCCAACAGGATATTGGTCACGGCACTGTTGCTGGCAAAAAGCATGGGACGCACGATCATGAAAAAGGTGAACACCACCACGAAGAGTGGCCACAAAGCCGCCGGGTTCCCTGGGCCAATAGCTAGGGCAGTATCGATGGCCCATCCTGTGAACGCCGCCGCTGCCAATTCTGAGAACCCTAGAATGGCATTGCTGAAAACGCCAAGCGCCACAGCCCCTCCGCTACCTTTGAGCGACCATCGAAAAAAACGAAGCAAATTTTGTGGCGGCGGTCCGTCCGCTGGTTCAAAGGCGTCGATATGTGCTCTCAGCCGAGCCAGCATTCGAAGGATAAGAGGGTCCTTCGAGGGGCTAGGTTTTCGCATCTGTCTTTATTGCCCCAAGCCGCGGTCCGCAAGCCAGTCTCGGGATCGCTTGATGGCCGATTTGTCTTTGATTTCGATGATGAGACGCGGTTTTGAGCTGAGTTTGCCCAATTCAGAGAAAATGGCTGACCATGGCAGATCCCCATCCCCGATCGGCCAATGGCGATCTGCGAAATGGTCTGTATCCTGGAGATGGACATGGGCCAGCTGATCTCCAGCGGCGCGGACATAGCGGTCGACAGCGGGTGCATTGCCAATCCCATGGGCATAAGCGGCGTGTCCGGTATCAATCGAGACTTTGAGAGCGGGCGAGGCGAAATGCTCGACCATCCGCACGCGCGCGGCAGGGTCTCGGTCTTCGATGTTTTCCACCACAAGTTCGATGCCCATGGCCTCCGCGCGCTGCGTCGCGGGCCGGAGTGTTAACTCAACCCGATCCAGGAATTTCTCCCATCCGCTGTCCTGGTTCTCAAGGTTTTCGTGATACCAGGCCTTGACCGGGCTATGGACGACCATCTGTGTGGCACCAAGCCAGCCACATGCATCTAGGCCTTGATCCAGGCGCCGGTGGATAACCGCTCGTATCTCTGGGTCTTCGGAGTCCAGAGGGAACCCACGAAACGGGCCGTGCATCCCAATCCGTCCTTCCATGCCATCGAGCAAAGAACGCACTGCCTCGGCCTTTGATTTGACATCGACGCCTTCGATCTCGGCGCCGTGGAAGCCCTGAAGCTCTAGGTCACGGGGTAATTCCCGAAGCCAATTGTGGTGGTCAGCAATCTCGTCAGGGCGGAGGGCAGCACCGAGGATGGGTAGCATCATTAGGTTCCTATCTATGGTCGAGGTTTGGGTCGAGCGCATCGCGGAGCCAGTCTCCGACAAGGCTCATGGAAAGGGTGATGATAAAGATTGTCATTCCCGGGATGACTGCGATCCACCAGGCCAGCAGCAAATGATTGCGACCAGAGCCCAGCATTTCACCAAGGCTGGTTAGCGGTGGCTGTATGCCAAGCCCAAGGAAGCTGAGAGCGGTTTCAAGCAGGATTGTGGACGGGAAGTTCAGCGTGATCTGTACGATCAGGATATTGGCTACATTCGGCAGGACATGTTTGCCGTAAATGCGCCAGGACCCAGCCCCCAGCGCGCGTAAGGCCGAGACGTAGCCCTCTTGCTGCGCCGCCAAAACAGCGCCGCGCACAAGGCGGGCATATGTCTCCCATCCTGCCAAACCGACCAGCGCCACAAAAAGCCAAAATGCGTTACCAAAGAGCGCCAAAACACCAAGCACCAGGATCTGAAACGGCAGCGCCGCTTGCGCATCAACAAGCGCCATAATTAAGCCGCCGACATACCCTTTTGAATGAGCCGCTACAAATCCCAAAAACGTGCCAAGAAAAGCGCCAATGAGAGTGCCCAGCAAGGCGACCCCAAGGCTAATCCTCAGACCATAGAGTAGGCGGCTGAGGATATCGCGACCCAATTCATCGGTGCCAAGCGGATAGGTCCAGTTACCGCCCATCCAGACCGGCGGCTGGAACCGATTGCGTAGGCTCTGGTCAGTATAGTCATTTGTGGCAAGCAGATCAGCAAAGAGACCACAGAGGCTCAAAACCACAAGAAGGCCAAACGCAAGCCAGACCAAAAAAGAAGGTCTGTGGGTTTCAAAAATGCCACGCGGTTTGGAATCAATTTTTATGGCCACTGCGCCCCTCCCGTTGCCTTGGATCAAGCCAGGTATATGCCAAATCGACCAACAGATTCGCAGTGACCATGGTGATCGTGACGATCACGATGATGGCTTGGACCACCGCTAATTCGCGCGCAGTGACAGAGTTTACCAAAAGGCGCCCCACCCCCGGCCAGGCGAAGACCGCCTCGACTACAACTGATCCTGCGATCATGTCGCCTAGCCTGAACCCCAAAAGCGTGACAATCGGGATCGCCGCATTGGGCACGGCGTGCCACATGATCCTGCGCGGACGCCGCAACCCCTTTGCTTGGGCCGTCCGCATGTAAGGGCGGTTTATGACCTCAAGCATTGAGGAGCGCGCGAAGCGGGCGATGCTGCCCGCGCCCGCGGTCCCGAGCGTCACGACCGGTAGTATGAAATGCGCCAAGGTCCCCGTACCTGAACTTGGCAGCCACCGCAGGGTCATCGAGAAGATCAGGATCAAAATGATGCCGATGAAGAAGTTCGGTAGGGCAAAGCCAAGCACAGCAAAGCCCATAGAAAACCTATCGAGAAATGTGTTGCGATAGACCGCAGCCAGGACGCCCAGTGGAATGCCAAGCGCCAGGCTAAAGAGAAACGCTGTAAAGCCAAGCTGCACGGTTGCGGGGATACGTTCAACAACGACCTCCAGCGCATCGCGGCCATCGCGAAATGACTGCCCCCAATCTCCTTGGAAAAGCCCCCAGAAATAGAGGAAATACTGCCGCCAGAGCGGTTGGTCGAACCCATAGAGGGCCCTGTAATAGTCGACCACTTCCGGTGGCGCTTCATCGCCCAAGAGCGCATCCAGCGGATCGCCGGAAAGGCGAAGCACAACGAATACTAGCGTTAGAAGACCCCAGACCGTCAAAAGGCCACGCAATGTACGCATTGCAATCAGGCGTGACATCAAATTGCCGCTAACCGCTGCGGGCTGCGCTCGCGCGGATGCGCGACGGGTACCGACGATATCAGCAAGCGCGAATATGGGTGACGCGGCATGTCGAAGAGCTCGCTTGTCTCGCCTTCTTCAACGATGCGCCCAGCTTGCACGACCATTACGCGGTCAACGAGCGTGCGGACCAACGACAGATCGTGCGAAACGATCAAAAGGCTCATTTTGTTTTCACGTTGAATGCGCGCGATCAGATCAATGATCTGGGCGCCAACGCTGACATCAAGCGCCGAGACCGGCTCGTCGCAGACCATGAAACGCGGCTGAAGCACCAGGGCGCGAGCGATCACTACGCGCTGCTTTTGCCCGCCGCTAAGCGCGCCAGGAAACTTTCGATGAACAGACGCATCGAGCCCAACCTGGTCAAGTGCCATAGCCGCTTTAGCGCTCCGTTCAGTGGCCGATCCGACATCGAAGATGTCGAGGGGCTCCCGAACCTGGTCCAGAACACGCGCTCGCGGATCAAGCGCGCTATGGGGGTCTTGGAAGATAACCTGGAACGCACGCCGCAGCGCCTGCCAGCTTGCATCGCGGGGGCTAGGCATGGGTCGTCCGTCGATCGCCACGGTCCCAGCATCCGGCGTCTCAAGGCCAAGGAGCAAGCGGCCAATCGTGCTTTTCCCCGACCCACTTTCACCGATCAGGCCGACGATCTCATTTTGACCGATCGTGATATCCACGTTGTCGACGGCAACGGTCTCACCTCGCCTTTCAAAAAGTTTTCGGCGCGGGTTCGGGTAGTGGCGGATGAGGCCCTTCGCTTCGATTATCGGCTTAGAAGCTTTTGGCGTCTTGTGTTTTCGCCGCCTATGTTGACGGGCCGCGAGCAATTTCCGTGTAAACGGATGTTCAGGCGCATCGAAGATTTGCGCGACCGGCCCTGTCTCGACGATCCGTCCGTTGAACATCACCGCGACGCGGTCGGCCATCTCAGCTACGACGCCCATGTCGTGGCTGATCATAAGGAGCCCTAAATTGTAACGCGCGCGCAGATCGCGGAGCAGTGTCAGGATTTGCGCTTGCACCGTGACATCCAGCGCCGTTGTTGGCTCATCCGCGATTAAGAGAGACGGTTGCGTGCACAAGGCCATGGCGATCATCACCCGTTGCGCCATACCTCCTGACAATTGATGGGGATAGACCCTGAGCCGTTGTTCGGGCTCTCTGATACCAACCGATGCTAAAAGCCCTAGCGTTTCGGCGCGCGACTCTTCTAGGGACAACGTTCGATGAGATCGGATGGCCTCGATCAGCTGCGTTCCAACTTTTTGAACTGGGTTTAGCGCCGGAACAGATTCTTGGAAAACCATAGAGGCGTCGCGGCCTCGGACCTCTGAGAGGGCGCGGTCGGAAAGACCAAGGATAGCGTGCCCGTTCAACAAAACTTCTCCTGTCGCAGAGATGCCTGGACTGTGAAGATCTAGAATGCTTAGCGCGGTCAAACTTTTACCCGACGCCGTCTCGCCGACGATGCAGAGCGTCTCGCCCCGTGCGATGTCAAAGCTTACGTCTTGGACCGCTTCCATTTGGCCATTGGGCGATGGGACGGTCACCGTCAAGCCAGAGACGCGCAAAAGAGGCGCCGGAGCGCCCCCTTTTTGGATATCAAACTTCGTCACGGATCAGTTACCAACGGCCAAACGCAGGTTATCTGGGCGAAAGTCTTCCATGAACTGCGGCGTGGGCGTGTATTCAATGCCGGCGCGAATGGCATAGATATCAGCCGCGTTGTACAGGAAGGTGGTCGGAATGTCAGTCATGTAGATCTCGGCAGCCTCGCGAAAGGCCATGCGGCGTTCTTCGACATCCATCGATGTTAACAGCACATTCATCAGCTCGTCGAATCGGTCATTGGACCAGTATTTGTAGCGTTTTTGAATAGCCGAATTCGGCCCGTAGGACCAGTCCAGATGAGCCAGCGGATCCGGAAAGCGCCAGGAGTTTGACCACGTGTAAATCATCACGTCTTCGGTCCGCATCGCCTTCCAGCTCTCCATAGGCTCCAGCTCGATATTGACACCAATATCAGCCCACATCTCTTGCAGGACCTGCACCGCCTCGTTGCCCAAGGTGTAGTAGAAGGGGATATAGCTAAAGATGATCGGGGTGCCGTCATATCCGGCCTCGGCCAACAGGGCGCGGGCGCGGTCGGGGTTATAGGCGAACCCGGGCAGGTCATCGAGATACATCTCGTTGTACGCCTTGATTTGCGGGCCCTGCTGGGTTTCAGTTGTGCCGCGCCAAAGGGTCTCAACCATTTCGGCCCGGTTGATGCCGAGGCTCAGAGCCTCGCGAATGCGTTGGTCCGACAGCATCGGATGGGCCGTGTTAAACACCACCACGTGGGTGTTTTCGCGCATCACGGATTTGACTTGGATTTCGTCATAACGCTCAAGCACCGGCAGTTGTTCCGGTGTGAGATCAGCAGCAATGTCGAACTCGCCGCTGACCAGACCGGCAATCCGACTTGAGATCTCGGGGACTTCGACGAAGGTGATCGAGGCTACGGGAGGCGCGCCCATAAAGTAGTTGTCGTTCGACACGAGGCGGATCGATTCACCAGCCTTGAAATCGTCAAAGATATAAGGGCCCGTGCCAGTAGGGTTCCACGTTAGCGCGTCAACCGCTTTGCTCATCCACTCCTTGTCCTCTACGCCGTCCTTTTCAAATTCCTTGTAGGCGTCGGCCTGCACGATCCAGGAGCTATTGGTCAGACGGTGCGGCATATTGAATTCTGCTGCCGCCCAGGTCAGCTTGACCTCGTAGGGGCCGAGGACCTCGACGCTCTCAAGCTGACCAACCATCCGCGCGGCGGTGCGCGCCGGCGCGCCCGCGCCGAACACGCGCTCCTGGCCGAAGGAAAAGGCCACATCTTCTGCGGTGAACTCGGTGCCGTCATGCCAGGTCACACCTTCGCGCAGCTTCAGGAACATCTCGGTCGGGCTGATCTGCTCCCACGAGGTGGCGAGACCCGGGATCAAGACAGCTGCGCCAGTCTCGGCCTGGGCCACGAAATCGCGGCGGATCAGCGTATCAAAGACCGAATGGGCCACGCGAACATCCACGTTGCCAGTGAAGATGCCCGGCTCGAGTCCCCTGGCAAGCTTTGGGACTGCCACAACCAGATCTGGACGATCGTCGGCAAAAGCCAGCGGGGTGGCGCTAATAGACGTCAGCGCGGCAACGGCAACAAGCAGCGCTCTAAGTAAGACTTTCATCATTTTTCTCCTTTAGGTTCTTTGCGGATCAGTTGCTGCTGGCCAGACGCAGGTTGTCTGGGCGGAAGTCTTCCCAGAACTGAGGGGTTGGCGTGTATTCAATGCCCGCGCGCATCGCGTAGATATCAGCTGGGTGATAGAGGAATGTCGAGGGAACCTCAGTCATGTAGATCTCAGCCGCCTCAGCAAAGGCAGTGCGGCGTGCATCAAGGTCCACGGTTGTCTCGAGCGTGTTCATCAACTCGTTGAACCGATCGCTAAACCAGTACTTGTACCGGGTCTGGATCGCTGAATTTGGCCCGTAGGACACCGCCAACTGTCCGAGCGGATCAGGAAAACGCCATGTGTTCGACCACGTGTAGACCATGACCTCCGGCGAGCGCATCTGTTTAAAACCTTCCATCGGTTGAAGCTCAACAGCCACACCGATATCGCTCCACATCTCCTGGAGGATTTGTACGGCTTCGTTGCCAAGCGTGTAGTAAAAAGGCACGTAGCTGAGCACGATCGGATCGCCGTTATAGCCCGCCTCGGTCAAAAGCACCTTGGCCTTTTCAGGGTCATAGGCAAAGTCCGGAATGTTGTCGTCGAACATCTCGTTAAACGAGGGGAGCTGCGGGCCCTGGGCGACGGTCGTCGTGCCGGCCCAGATGGTGTCGACAAGCTCTTGGCGGTTGATGCCGAGGCTGAGCGCCTGTCGTATCCGCCGGTCCTGGAGCATGGGATGGGCTGTATTGAATGTCACAACATGGCTGTTCTCGCGCGAGACCGACGTGAACTGGATGTCATCATAGCGTTCAAGCACGGGCAACTGGTCCGGTGTAATGTTGATTGCCATGTCGTACTCGCCCGAAACAAGACCTGCGATTCGCGTCGAGACCTCGGGCACTTCAACAAAGGTTACCGACGCGACGGCGGGCGGGCCCATGAAATAATCATCGTTCGAGACGAGGCGGATGGATTCACCGGCCTTGAACTGTTCGAACTTGAAGGGGCCGGTCCCAATTGGGTTCCACATGAGCGCGTCTACGGCCTCCTTCATCCATTCGTTGGTCGGAACATCATTCTTGGCAAAGGCCATATAGGCCGCCTTCTGCACGATGGGCGATTCCTTATTTGCGAGCCGATGCACCATGATCGGGTCCGGCTTGGCCCAAGTCAGCTTTACTTTATGAGGGCCTAACGCCTCGACGCTTTCGAGCCTCCCGAGGGTGTTCTTGGCCTTCCGCACCGGGGCGCCTTCGCCAAAGACACGCTCAGGCCCAAAAGAAAAGACGACATCGGCCGAGGTAAACGGCGTGCCATCGTGCCAGGTGACGTCATCGCGCAGTTCAAGAATCATCTCGGTCGGGCTGACCTGTTCCCAAGATGTCGCGAGACCGGGGACCATGACTGCGTTGCCGGTGTCTGCCTGGGCCACAAAATCGCGGCGGATCAGAGTGTCGAACACGGAATGAGTGGTGCGCAAGTCCACATTGCCTGACCGAATGCCCGGCTCAAGGCCTCTTGCGAGTTTCGGAACTGCGACAACCAGTTCTGGACGATCGTCGGCAAAAGCCAACGGGGCCGCGCTAATAGACGTTAGCGCAACAACGACACCAAGAAGCGCTCTAAGAATGGTCTTCATCGTTTTCTCCCGACAGGTACGTTTGCAGTGATACGAAATTCCGGGAGGTGTAATGTGTCCCGTGGTAGTATCGGAACGTTCTGGAGATGACAGTTTTGTTACTAAAGGGCGTGAAGTGGCGGTGTTAACAGCAACTTCACACAAACCGATGAATTGTGCTGAAATGCGCTCACAATATATTGATATTAACTTTAGATTTAAGTTTTGAACCAATTGGAATAAAGCGATTTCGGCTGTATAATTGATGGTGATCCAAACCGCTTAAACCACTTAGGCTGAGTCACACATGAGCGTTACTATTGAAAAAATCCTCACCCTTTTGAAC
>MDTB01217538.1_pt1 | contig 11457 bp, 16 predicted proteins | sample 811161 | NCBI WGS metagenome assembly MDTB01 (sample SAMN05326650, study PRJNA326480) | marine metagenome | isolation source: seawater | place: Mediterranean Sea | collected 2009
ACTAATATTAATTTTACCTGGTTTAATTTTATATATTGAAAAAAATTTAGGTAATAAAATATTAGGATATTTTATATTTATTTTTTCTAAAGTAGTAACATTATTTAATAAATTTGGATTTCTTCTTTGAGTTTTAGTATATGTAAAATTAGCTAATCTTTTTAGAAAATTGAAAACGTTTTCAATATTTATTTTCAAATCAAATAATTTTGAATAATTTCTTAAAAATTCTTTGAATTTATTTCTAATGATTTCTTTACTTTCCAAAAAATAATAGTCTCTATCAGGTAGAATTAATCCACTAGTAAAAATGTGTAAAATATTATTTTTAGAATCATTGAAGTCAGAATATGAACTTAGATCTAAAGGTGATAAAAATTGATAAGAATTAGATGTCTTATATATATAATTCATTAGATCACTTTTATCTTTTATTTGATCTATTTTATTTAAAAAAATTAAATATTCCTTAGTATTTCTTTTTTCTAAATCTAATCCTTGATTATATAAAATTCCTATTTTTTTGAATTGATCATTATCTGAATTTATGCTATTTTTAACAAGTTTTTTTACGCGCAATTTATTATTCTCACTTAAAATATTAAATTGTCCCCATCTGTTTTTATCATCTGGAATAGGATTATCTTTTAACCATTTGTAATTAGAATAATTATAAAAGTCGTCTGTTGGTTTTATATTCGAGTTTAAACTCATAATATAATATTACTAGAATAATTTTTTATATCATTTTTAAATTCGTAAATAAAAGTTTAAAAATAATATATAATACTATATAATGAATTACAAGAAATCACACAGTTTTGAAGAAAGAAAAAATGAATCTAGCAAATTATTACAAAAATATAAAGAAAGAATACCAATAATTTGTGAAAGAATAGATTCATCTATAAAAGAATTACCAAAAGGAAAATTTTTAGTTCCTAAAGATCTGTGTATATCTGATTTCATGTATGTAATTAGACAAAAAATTAACCTATCATCTGAAAATGCTATGTATATATTCGTAAATAATAAATTAGTACCTAATTCACAAATATTAAGTATAGTTTATGAAAATAATAAAGATAAAGATGGATTTTTGTATGTAACTTATGGAAACGAAAGTACTTTTGGTTAATTCTTTTTAAAACAATAATTGTTAATAATTTCTAAAAAATTATTTTCAGCTTTGCTAGATAAAACTATTACATAGGTATTTTGTATTGTGATATCTTTATAAATATTGTAATTATGATCTAAATAAGAAAAATTATTTTTATAGACCATTCTTAAACCACAGAAAAATTTACTATTTTTCATTTTTGATATCACTTCAAAATTTCCATAATCTATTTCATTTTTATTATCTACATTATAATTATCTTTTATAAATTTTTTTCCTATTTTATCCCAAATAGGTATAGTTATTATAAAAGTTAATATATTATTTTTTTTTTCAGCGTTACTTAAATTATTTAATAATTTATCTATTCCTCTAGTTATTATATCTATTTGATAAGGAGGATTGAAACTATATGTACCATATTCTGGTATTAAATTAAAGAAACTTCCTTTTGAACCAAAAAATTTTTCCACATCATAGTATATTGAACAATAATTATCAATATGAGAATTTAATGAAGAAGCAAAACATTCAAAACTCAATTTAAAATCTATTTTCATTTTATCTAAAATACATGGTAATATACCTAACTGATGATTATTTGAGCCAAGTAAATTGTATCTAAATAATATTATCCATACATAATTATCAAAACAATTTTCTGGTCCATTATATCTATTTTTTAATCTGGTATAAACTTTTAATGGAATGTAAATATTATCTAATAAACCATTTAATTTCTTTTCTTTTACTAAAAAAGGAAATTTTATAATAAACTTATAAAAATCACCATTATCTTTTTTTTTTAATTTTATACTAAGTAAAAAATTATCTTTATTTTCTTCGAAAAATTTACTATTTTTATAATTATTTAATAAATTTAAATTATATTCATATGTATTTATTAAATTATTTAAAATAAAATCAATTTTACTATCTGAATCTTCTATATTTTTATCAAATTTAATTAGATCATTAAAAATAGTTTTTAGAAAATTAACTTCATTAAAATTGTTTGGTAAAAATGAATCATTCGCAAAATTATATTTAGAATATAAACTAAACATCCAACCTGATAATATGTTTGTGAGATTTCTTACGCATGATTTTTTTTTACTAAATATTTCTTTACCAAAACAATTTATTGAATTATTAATAAATGATTTTAATATATTTATATAGACTTTACCACGATATAATTCTAATAATGGGCTTAATATAGTATTTTTATTTTTTTTAAAAGTAAATTTTAATTCTTCACTTTCAAATTTCATCATTTATATAATATATAATTTTTTGTTTATATAATAATTTTCTAAATAATTATAGTATATGAATGATAATATTTTAAACATTGAAAATAAAGAAGATAATTTATTTAATTTTAAAAAATTTCTTACTCATAAAGATTCAATTATTATAAAAAATTGTTCATTTCTTAAAATTATAATTAAATCTAAAATAAATAAAATTATAATTGAAAAGTCAAATAATATTAAAATTAAACTGAGTGATACTATTTCAGGAATAGAAATAAATAATTCTAAAAATATTAATTTAAAGTTTAGAAAAAATAAAAAAATTAATTTAGTACAATCATTTAAATCTAATTTAGAGATTAAATTACAAGAAGAACAAGAAAAAAATACAAAATTTATTATTGAGGAATCTCAAATTAAATTAAATATTTATTAACTCTTTTTCTTAATAGTAATTATTTTAAAGTTAGTATTGTTATCTATTTTATCCCTGATATTTATCCAAACATCATTTTTTAACAATGTATTATATTTTTTTACTAAATTATACTTAAATTTATTATTATTAAAAAATTTATTTTTTGAAAATATATAATTTTTATTTTTATGATTAATTTTTATTTCATCATCTGATGTATTAATAAAAAGTTTTTTACCTCCCCAATTTTTTGTATAACTTAATGAAATAATCATTTCATCTATTTCATTTTTAGAAGGCAAACAATCAATTATTAATTTGTCTTGTGCTTTTAAGAGTGCTGTTATTTTATCTTTATCTTCATCATTTTTCTTTTTAAAACCATATTTATTATTAGTAGATTTTCTTCTTTTTTCTTTAATAACTTTACTTTTTGAATTATCTTTATCATTATATTTATCATTATTTGTATCCATATCTTCATAAACTTCATTTGTATTTAATATTTTGAAAGATTTTATAGAATCTTCTGATACGTTTTTTAATAATATATTCTTATAAGAGATTGACATTTATAATTAAATATAATAATAAAAATATTAAATAATCAATTTTTATACTTATCCTCCTTTTACACTTATATCCTCATCTTTTACACCATTATCTAATAAATAACTCTTTAATTTATCAATATGATCTCCTTGCAAATGAAATAATATTTTTTTTTTATCAGTATTATCAATATCTACCATTTTACAAGAACCACTACAACTTAACATTTTTCTTAACTTCTTTAAATGATTTTTTTGTTCATTCAATTCTAGTTTCCAACCAGTCATATAGGTATTTTTTCTTTTACCTCTACTTTCTATACGTATTTCTATTCTGTTTGAAATATTTTCATAATTGTCAGATTCATTATCTGATTCACTATCATCATTAAACGGATTCATTATATATATTGAAGTTTTAATTTTTAAATAAATTTTTATCAATTTTTTTAAATTATGAAATTATTTTTTTGAATTTTACATTTCTTTGGATGTTCATTAATCATTTCAATAACTTGTTTTTTAAATGATATATTAGTATCTCTATTTTCTATATTTAGTTTTTTTATTTTTGGACTATTTCTATCTTTAATTTTAATTGTTGATAGAGGTGAAGATGCTCTTTTTATAACATCAACTACCCCACTATTTTTAATAATATTATCATTCATATATAAAACTTCACGAATATTTATTTCTTTTTTTATTCTATTAACTGAATAAATTACTATTATAAAATCAAGGCCAAACTCCTGTCTTTTATTGTAATCACTGTAATTACCGTGAGGTAAATTTATATCATTAGGTAAATTTTGAACACTTAAACATTTAGATTTCACTTCAATTCTTCTACTACAATTTTTACAAACTATATCTAGGGATGGACTATTATTTCCTAAGACTTTTAATGTTTTTAAATTACAAGAAGGACATGAAAAAATATTTGCAACATAATATTCCATATAATTTCCAACTTTTTGTTTTAAAATTGGAGCTAGTTTACTTTCTATTGGACATTTTCTACATAAATGATTTCCGTTACAAAAATAACATCTTAATTTTTTTTTCTTTTTCTTTGAAGAATAATGATTTTTTTTTTTTGATAAATCATTAATCATATAATTATTATATATCTAATAGTATTCTTTAAAATTATATTTTAATTTAAAAATTTGTTTTTATTTTATATTTTTTTTATTTTTACATATAATGGTCAGAGTTATATGTCGTATTAAACCACCTCAATATGAAAATACTATTATAACAAAAGACAATCAAATGTTGTTCACTAAAGTAGAAAAAAATATTAATAATAGTAATAAATATACTAACAAATATTATAAATTAGATAAATTTTATGATGGTAAAACTAAAAATATAAATATTTTTAATAATGAAGTAAAACCTTTACTTATAAATTCATTTTACCTCTTTTTGTATGGACATACAGGTAGTGGCAAAACTTATACACTTTTTGGTAATGATAGTATTCATGGTATTATAAATCATATATTTAATCATTTAAATTATAAAGCTGATATTGAAGCAATTGAGTTAAGACCTACTGGTTGTTTTAATATTTTAAGTGATGATATTGTTACATTATTAGAGAATAATAGAAAAATAAAATTGTATAATTCAAAAAAAATAAAAATCAAAAATATTAATGATTTCGAAAAAATATTTAATGATATACAAAATAAAAGAAAAACTGGAAAAAGCAAACATAATAATTTATCATCTAGATCACATCTTATTATTAATATATATCATCAAAATAAAAAATATGTAATTATTGATTTAGCTGGAAATGAAAGATCTCCTACTATGTTAAAAGGAATAAATTATAATGATACTAGTTATATAAATTCTACATTACTATCATTAAAAGAATGTTTTAGAACTTCTAGTAAAAATAATAAAGGATATATACCATATCGACGCAGTAAACTAACTAGGTTATTAAAAGATGTTTTTGAAACTGATATTAATAGCCTAATAATTAGTACAATACATTCAGGTAATCATCATCAAAATGAAATTTGTGATACATTATCATATTTAACTCAATTTCACAAAAAATTTGAAAACAAACATAATGATTATTTAAATGTTCAAACAAGATATAATAAATTAGATAAAATTGATACTTATGAAAATTATGACTCGTATAATTTTAATCCAATTAAAAAATCAAAATATAATTTAAATTTTGATAGACCAAATACATCTCCTAAATCAAAATATTCTAATAAAAGAAATATATCTTTCTTAAACCCTATAAACGAAAAATATAAAATTAGTAAAAATTATGAATTTAAGTCTTCCATTAAAAAAGATAATTATTTAAATGATGAAAGCAAAAATGATAGTTATTTATCTAGTAAATATAAATATTCCAATGACGATTTTTATAAAAAAACTTATTTCAATAATTTAAAATATAAATATCCATCTGATAATTTATCATATAAAAATTCAAATTATGTTGCTGAAAAATATTCAAATAAAAAAAAATATGATGATAAGTTATCTTTAAATAATCATATTCTAAAAACTGTAAAATATGATGATGAAACTATAAGAATGTTAGGAGTTTTAAATCATATATTATATACACAAAGTGTTAAAAATATTATTCATCTTAATGAAAATAATCCAATTAAAAAAAAAGCAGATATTATGCTAAACAAAACAATGGCTACAATTGAAGTTGTACTCGATGAAATAAAAAAATTATATAAAAGATAATAAAAATTGAATATAATTAATAATAATAATTAATTATATTTTAATGTTTTTAAATATTAATAATAATAATAATGATAAAGATTATAGATATAAAATGGAAGCAGTTAAAATACATAAAACTGGTAAAGGTAATGGATGTCATACAAATATATTAAACATGAATAAAATAGCTGAATCATTAAATTATCCCCCTTACATTTTACTCAAATTTCTTGGAATCCATTTGGGATGTATAGTTAACAATAAAGAAAATACTATAACTGGACATCATCCAACAGATGAACTTCAAAATGCAATTTATATTTTCATCAAAAACTATTGTATTTGTACAAACTGTCATATTCCTGAATTAAGACCTGAAATAGATAATTTTAATCCAAAAACAAAAAAGAAAAAAATTAAAATTAAATTTAAATGTTCTTCATGTGGAATTTACAATACATTAGTTGGTAGTAAATATTATAATAAAATATTCAACCTAATTGTTGATTATCTTTTAAAAAATAATAATAATTGGGTTTTAAATAAAGGGATTGTTATGATATCTAATGATAAATCATTACAACCTCTACAAGATCAATTAGATAATCTTAAAGTTAAATCAAAGAGTGAATCAGATAATGATTCTTCAAGTGATTCAGATGATTGTTTAAATCCCTTCTAAATTTTTTTTAATTATCTAATTCAGCTAACAATACTTTTTGTTCATACTCGCCATAAAGTTCTTTAGGATATAATTTATATGTTGTATCATTTCTTACACTATGTTTAAAAACTACCAAATCTTGATTATGTTTATCCATAACAAAACCTTTATTAACTACTAAATCATGTATAACATGAGGAATCTGTTTTTCATTATTGAAAAACTTAGTATGATTTTTTAATCTGTAAACGTTTCTTCCCTCAACCAAGACACGCTCTTCACTATTTGTGAAATCGGTAGATCTGTTAGATGTAACTATAGAACTCATTTTTTATAATAATTAGTTTTCAATTTATGGTATTGTAATATCAATTTTTTTATTTTTAAAAAATTGATAATATAACCTTTTTACAACTAATTTATATATAAATGACTACTGTATATTATCTTCGACAAAGTTCTCTTAGTATGAATAACTTTAATCCTTCTTCTAGTTTAGAAATCCAAAGACATAATATTAATAAATATGTTTCTGATAAAAATATAAAATTAAATAATCCTCATCATGAGTTTAGTGAAATAGGAACTGCTAAAAATGATGATAAGAGACCAGTTTTTAAAAGAATGATACGAAAACTTTTAAACGATTATTATTATGAAAATGTTGAAAATATTTTAGTAAATGATGTTTCAAGATTTGGAAGAAATATTCGCTTAGGCCTAAATACTTTAGATAAACTTTCTAAAAAAAATATTACAGTTATTTCCATAAATGATAATTGTAGATTTGGACCAAATGCTACATTATCTGAAAGAACTAAATTTAGAAATAAATTAATTCAATCCGAAGATGAATGGCTTAAAATATCTGAAAGATCTCGTAATACTATTAAATTCAGAAAAGAAAGAGGTGATTTTTTTGGTCGCCCTCCTTTCGGATGGAAAGTAAAAAGAAGAAAAGATGGTACAATTGAAAAAGTCGAAAATAAATGTGAAAAAAATATATTGAATGAAATTCAAAATATGTATAATAGTGGTTTATCTCTTAGTCAAATAAGTTTTTATCTAAATAATAAAAATAAATTAAATAGAGGTAAAAAGTGGACTAATACATCTATATCTTATTATGTTAATAAAGAACTTAAATCTTTTAAAATTAATAATATAAAACAATTTCTACCAAAAATTATATCCAAAAATACATCAGATAAAAAAACAGTAAGAAATAATAAAAGTATGAATCAATATTCTATGAGAAAAAGAAAATCAATTAATTATAGTGAAATGAATGAAATTAATGTAGATGAATCTTTTTCTATCGGTAAAAATAAGAAAAGATATTTAGGAAATAGTAAAAAAAATTATAGCGAAGATGACAGTGATATTGATATTGAGATTGATAGCGATAGTGATAGTGAAAATGATAGTGAAAATGCTAGTGAAAGTAGTAATCCTAAAAAAAGAAAGATTAATATGAATTATAATTTTTCTTCTAGAAAAAGGGTTTATAAAAAATAAATAATTGAAAAAATAAACATTTATCTTAATTTATTTATTTAATGAAACAAAAAGTTAATAATTTAAGTTATAATATCAATATTCTAGATATAAGTAAAAATAAAAAATGGAATGATTTTTACAGATATATTAAAATAAGTAAAAAATTAAATAGATTTTTGAACAATATATCATACAAAAAGAAATATAGAAAAATAGATATAACAAAAATTATTTGCTCATATATTAGAAATAATAATTTAATTAATAAAAATAAAATTGTTATACCTGATGATAAACTAATTAACTTATTTAGTATTAAAAATAATGAAAAAATAACATTACTAAATATACAAAAGTTTATTACTCCTCATATCATAAAATGATTTTATTTAAAAAAATTGAAAAAAATTATTAAATTTTAATATATTATCTTTATGCATTCTACATGGGGAATAAATTCAGAATATCAAAAAATAAGAAATTTTAAAAATAGGTTTAATAGAAAATTAAATATTTTAGAAATTGGACCAGGTAAAGGATTACTTATTGATAAAATAAAAAATACATATAACTCAGATAATTATTTTGCTATGCAACCTGAAAATAATGAATATAGTGAAAATAATCAAAATTTAAAAGAGAAACTACAAGAAAACTTTTTAGAATATAGTTTAGAAGATTATGTTAAATTAGAAAAATTTATGAAATTTGACATAATTTTTATTTTCAAATGGAACATTGGATGTCCAAATCATAAAGAATTCATTGATGCTCTTTCTAAAATATTAAGTGATGATGGGATTATATATATATCAAGTGTTGAAAAATATAGATTTCATAAATATGATGAAGAAAATAAATGTTTTTGGATAAGAGATATTATTAATTCATATTTTGACACATATATTGGTGTAACTGGTGTGGGAACTGAAAATTATGGGGAAATCGAAGCTAATCATAAGAAATTAAAATAAGAAGTAATCCATATTTCCGTATTTAAAAAATAATTCAAGAAACTTTTTATAGAAATATATTATTGATATTTTGAATTTTCTTGATATCATAACAATAATAGTTATGAATAATAAAAAGTCGTACCTGTAAGTTTCATTTGTTTCTTTATTTTTTTTTAAAATATTAAAATATTTTTTAAGAAATAAATATCTAATAATTTCTGTTTTATTATTTATACCTTTCATATATAATTTTTAATTAATCAAATTGAAAAATATTCAATATTTAAAAATTAGTTATTGATTTTATTTTCTTCTTCTTAAAATCTTTAACTAGTATTGAACAATATTTACCTGCAATTTTATCATAATCATCCCACATTACTTTTTTATTAAAATATGAATAAATAGCATATATTACACCACCATGTGCCACGCATAAAACATTATCTTTTTTATTATTAACTTGCTTTAGAATTCCATTATATGTATCTATACATCGATTTAAAAAATCTTGTTGTGATTTATCTAATTTTACTTGACTGAATGTTATCATTGATTTATAATTTAAATCAATATGTTCTCCATATTTTTTAATAATATTTTTCATTTTTAATTTATTATCTAAATATTTACTGGTTCTATTATGGGTTACAAATTTTCCATCTTTAAAAATTATTGGATTTTTATAATTAACTTCTACCAAACCGTATTCTATTCTAATTTTTATATCTTTTTTTAGTTTTTTTTTAATCTGTTCTTTTACTATTAAACATGTTTGAATACATCGTGTTAATGGAGAACAATAAATATAATCAATATTTTTGTATCCTGAATTAAATAATTTTAATATTGCTCTTTTTGCTATTTTTTCTCCATTTTTAGTTATTGGTGTGTCAAATTTATTTTCTTTATATCTTTTTGATTGTTTCCATTTTTTAGGTAATTCTCTATCTTGTCTTTCAGAATGTCTCATAATTGTTATCATATATATTAATTGTTATAAAAATTATTAAATTATTTTATCCTTTTTATTAATATGTCAAATAATGATTTATATAATGATAATAATCCTAAAACTACTGTTAAAGGATTAGGATTTAAAAATGAAGAGAAAGCTAAAGAAACATTAAAAAAAATTAAAAATAAAAGTATGATATATCAGAAACAAGTTGTTATAACAATGTATCATAGAGCTAAATTTCATCCTCATAGAACAAAGGATATGAAAAAAGCAATGCTAATTTTCGAAAAATGGATGAAAAAAAATAAAATAAATTTTAAAAAAAATTAACAATCCTTATCTATAATTATTTTAACAGATCTTTTACCAATTTTATATTTTTTTTTAATTAATTTTTTTTTGGAATTATATTCTTCGTAATATTCCATCATTACTTTAGGTTTATACCAATATACTAATACACTTATATTCTTTTTATTGGGAAATATCCTTAGTGCAGATTTAGCAACATTAAAAATCTTATTTTCTTCTGGTGGGCAGAAAATTATATTATTAGTAGTCCTTGATTTTACCATATGAATAATATTAAATAATTTAAATTTATATTTTTCAATTTTTAAATATTTATTAATTATCTATTTATTTGATTAAATAATTAATACAATGTTTTGCACATCCTGACGGGTATGGGAAATGACCAAAATAAAATTATTACAATTGATAAATTAAACAACCATCGATGCTTTAATTCTTGGATGATGTTGATAATTTTCTAATTTAAAATCATCAATTGTATAATCACTAATATTTTCTTTTTTATTTAAAATCTTTAAAGTAGGAAATTCATAAGGAGTTCTGGAAATTTGTGTTTTTACTTGTTCTATATGTTCTTCATATATATGACAATTACCAACATAATGTATAAATTCATAAGCTTCTAAATCGCAATGTTTTGCAATTAAATGTGTTAGAAGACTATAACTTGCAATATTAAAAGGAATTCCTAAAAATTCGTCTCCACTGCGTTGATAAAGACTACAACTTAATTTTTTACCCTCTAAAACGTTAAATTGAAATAAAACATGACAAGGTGGTAAAGCCATTTCATTAATTTGACATGGATTCCATGCAGATACAAGCATTCTTCTAGAAGTTCTTTTTTCAGGGTCTTTTAGAGTATTAATAACTTCTTGTAATTGATCAATTCCTTGATTAGAATAATCATCATCACAAGTTTTGTAAGGAGCATTAAAATATCTCCATTGAAAACCATAAAGTGGTCCTAAATCACC
>MDTB01055714.1_pt1 | contig 11456 bp, 13 predicted proteins | sample 811161 | NCBI WGS metagenome assembly MDTB01 (sample SAMN05326650, study PRJNA326480) | marine metagenome | isolation source: seawater | place: Mediterranean Sea | collected 2009
TAAATTTTGAAAGTATAAAAAATATTGATATTCAAAAATTTCATAAAGTATTTAAGAGTATTACAAAATTGTTGCCAAGATTTTATGAATTAAAAGAAATCGGAAAATTCAAAAGAACAGTTTCTGGAAAAATAATTCATTAATGAAATTGAAAATAGATTTAGATAATATTTTAAGTTTTGAAAAAATTTTTCATTTTGAAAAATTAAAGAAAAGGGAACTTTTAAGATTTTATTTTAATAATTTAACAAAACACCACTATAAAAAATGCATTTCATACAAAAAAATTTGTGACAATCAAAATTATAATCCTAAAAAAAATTATGAAATTAATGAGCTTCCATTTTTACCTGTAAGTCTATTTAAAAGCTTAGATTTATTAAGTGTAAAAAAAGATGATATTTCAAGAACAATGCATTCTTCGGGGACTACAGGTATGAAAAGATCAAAGATTTATTTAGATAAAATCAATTCAAAAAATCAAATGAAAGCGTTAAGTAAATTATTTTATGAGATGATGGGCTCAAGTAATAGAGTGCCAATGTTGATAATTGATAACAATTCAGCACAAAACAAAAATTATTTCTCTGCTAGAGCTGCCGCTATCACTGGTTTTTCAATTTTCTCAAGTGAAAGAGCATATGCATTAAATGAAGATTTATCAGTAAACATAAAAATCATTAATGATTTTTTAGAAAGAAACAAAAATAAAGAAAAAATCATATTGGGCCTAACATCAATAATTTGGGAGAAATTTATTTCAAACAGTGAGTTATTAAATATAAAAGCTGACTTTTCAAAAACAACTTTATTACACGGCGGTGGATGGAAAAAATTAGAAAAAAAAAATATTTCAAATAAAAAATTCAAGAACATTTTAAAAGAGAAATTTAATATTAGCAAAATAGTTAATTATTACGGCATGATAGAGCAAACTGGTTCAATTTTCTTCGAATGTGAAAAATGTGAAAATTTTGTCACTAGTGTATTTTCAGATATTTATATTAGGGATAAATATCTTAACGATGTAGGACCAAATAAAAAAGGAATGATCCAATTAGTTTCGGTCCTTCCAACAAGTTACCCAGGTCATAATGTAATCACAGAGGATATTGGAGAGATTATAGGTGAAGATAATTGTTCTTGTGGAAAAATGGGTAAAAGATTCAAAGTATTTGGTAGATTAAAAAAATCTGAAATTAGAGGCTGTAGTGATGCAATATCCTAAAAATAAGAATATTTTATTTTTGGCAGGAAATAAAGATTGTAAAAAAACATGTTTTCAAATCTTTGATAAAAAATGTATTAAATTCTTAGTAAATCTTAGTATTAATATCATTAAAGACCATGAAGCAAAAAAATTTCCTGATTTAATTGCTTTTGCATTTTGGATAAGACAAAAAAATCTAGATAAAATTAAGTTAAATTACCAAAATAATGAAATTAGATTTGGTCAAGGCTTAGCTTTTCATATTGCACCCTCAAATATCGCTTTAAATTTTGCCTACTCATTTGTTTTAAGTTTATTAGCTGGAAATTCCAATATTGTGAGAATCTCAAGCACAAAATTTAAACAAAATATTATTTTTTTTAGAATTTTAAACAATCTTTTTAAAAAAAAAATTTTTAAAAGAATTCAAGATAATAGCTTATTTGTACAGTATGATTATGATGATGAAGTAACTAGATTTTTTAGCATGAGAGCCGATTGCAGAGTTATTTGGGGTAGCGATAAAACTATTAACAAAATAAAAAAAATAGAAACAAACCCAATTTGTAAAGAAATAATATTTCCAGATAGGTATTCAATATCAATATTAAACACAAATAATCTTAAAAAATCCTCAAACTCTGTTTACCAAAATACTTCAAAAAAATTGTATGCTGACTCTTTAATGTTTGATCAAAACGCTTGTAGCTCTCCACATTTAGTAATTTGGGTGGGAAAAAGAAATAAAGCAGTCCAAGAAAAATTTTGGAAATATTTAGACAATCATATTCGAAAAGAGAAATTATTCGAGTCAACCGAAAAAAAAATGTTTGATAAATATACTAAAATTTGTGAATTATCAGCTGCTAGAAAAGAGATTAAAAATTCAAAAAAAATTGGTTTTATCAACTTATCAGAATTAAAATGTATTCCAGATGATATAGACAAGTTTAGAATTGGAAGTGGTTATTTTTTTGAATTTCATGTTAAAAATTTAAAAAATTTTAATATTAAATTTGGAAAAAAAGTTCAAACTTTATCTTATTATGGTTTTAAAAAATCTGAGTTAAAAAATTTTTTATTTTCTTCAAAGTCTCTCGGCATTGACAGAATTGTCCCTGTAGGCAGAGGGTTGGAGTTTGACCAAGTTTGGGATGGTTACGACCTAATAAGAAGTCTATCAAAAATTGTTAATATCCATTAAATAAATGAATAAAATTTTAGAACTTAACAAAGAAAAAATATTAGAGTATCAACAAAATAGGGATCCATATTTAATGATAGATCATGCTAACAAGGTTGTTCCAGGCCAGCTAGCTGAAGGATATAAAATTTGCAGAGAAAATGAGTGGTTTTTTAAAGTACATTGGCCTGGTGATCCAAATATGCCAGGCATGTTACAGATTGAGTCCTTAGTACAAATGTCCGCTTTAATAATACAGACACTGCCTGGTAATAAAGGAAAAACACTTTATTTAGTTAACGCAAATAATCTAAAATTTTTTAAAAAAATTGTTCCAGGCGACAAACTATTCATGAAATCAAAATTGTTAAGCAGCTCTAGAGGCCTTTTTAAATTTGATGCAGAAGGGTTTGTAGATAATGCAAAAACGTGTAAAGCGGACTTTACTTTAATACTTCCAGGATCAATCAAAATAAAAGTAAAAAAATAATCTTGTATTAAATTGTTATTAATTATAAAACTATGAACATTATATGCCCATAAATTCACCCTTATTAGCAAAACCGAAACTACTAAAAAAATTAAAACGCTTTTATGATCATCTTGAAAAAAATGATGGAAAAATTGGAACATTTAGGCGTGGAATTGAGATGAATTATAATAATGCTTGCAACTTAAGATGTAAGTATTGCTTTACTAATTCTCCAAAAGGAGAAGGAGTAAAAGAATTTTTACCAATAAGTAAAATTAAAGAAATCGCCGATGAAGCTGATGAACTAGGATATATAGAATGGGATTTACAAGGTGGTGAACTATTGCTATGGCCAGATAAACTCTTTGATGTATTAGAGGCAATTCAACCTGAGAGATTTTATTTATATTTCACGACCAATGGATGGAAATTAGATAAAAAGATGGTGAAAAAATTAGCAGATCATCACGTAAGTAGAATTTCAGTAAGTATAGATAGTATGGACCCACACGTACATGATGAGTTAAGAGGGAGAAAAGATTCATGGAGAAGAGCAATGGAGGCTCTTAAAATGGTCCAAGAGGCTGGTATTGATCCTTATTTGAATATTACAGTAGGTCACTATAATGCAAAGAGCGATGATTTAAGAATGCTTCTAGAATATTCCAAAAAAAATAAATATAGAACTCTTGTTAATGTTGCTTGTCCATCTGGAATGTGGAACCAAGTACATGATCAAATATGTGACGAAGAAGATAGAAATCATATAAGAAATTTAAGAAAAGAGTACAAAAATCTTAATAGAAATTTATGGAACCCATTTGACAGAAATCATGAAAAAATTCTTGGTTGCACAACTGTAAACAGAATTTATATTACTCCAGTTGGCGATGTACTTGCATGTCCTTATGTACATATTAAAATAGGAAACGTTTTCAAACAATCATTAAAAGAAATTACAGATTATGGATTTAGAATAAAACATTTTAAAAATCACAGTGACCTTTGTCTTGCTGGAGAAGATATAAATTTTATTAAAAAATATAATTCTAAAGGCGGACAGTCAATTTTTAAACCAGTTGCAGCATCAGAAGTTTTTCCAAAAAAAGATTTTGAGTAAAAAAATCCCTCATGAAAATCCAGCTATTAAAAGGTAAAAATGCAGTTATAACTGGGTGTAACAGAGGTATAGGTAAAGCAATTTTGACAGAATATGCAAATAATGGTGCTAATTGTATATGTTGTATAAGAAATAAGAGTGATGAGTTTGAAAATTTTTGTAAAAAACTTGCTAACGAAAATAAAGTAAAAATTGATATTGTTCTTTTAGATTTAAAGGAAAATAAAAATGTTTCAGACTCAGTTAAAAAAATTTTTACCTTGACAAAAAAAATTGACATTTTAATCAATAACGCAGGAATTTTGTTTAATGCTCTATTCTCGATGACAAGCGAAGCCAAATTGAAAGAAATGTTTCAGATAAATTTTTTCTCTCAAATTCATCTAACTCAATTAATTTCTAGAGAAATGATGAAAAACAAAAAAGGTAATATAATTTTTATTTCGTCAACATCTGCTGATGGTAGAGATCAAGGCAGGTTTGCTTATTCAAGCTCAAAAGCTGCCATTTCATCTGCCACAAGAGTTTTAGCTAATGAATTAGGGTTATATGGTATCAGAGTTAATTCAATTAATCCTGGTTTAACAGATACGAGAATGATGAGAGAAAATACTAGTGAAGCAATAATTAAAAAAGAACTAGAAAAAACTTCTTTAAAAAGATTGGCAGAACCAAGTGAGATTGCAAATTTTGCAGTTTTTTTAGGATCAGAAATGTCCAGCTATATTAATGGACAAAATCTGAGAATTGATGGTGGTTTGCAGTGATTAAAGCAGATACACAGGAATTAGCTAAAAATATTAGAAAAAATATTTTATTTGCTGCTTATAACGCTGGAGCTAGTAGCGCACATGTAGGTGGTGCACTTTCAGTAGCTGATATATTCGCAGTTCTTTTTGGAGAACTAGTAAAGATTAATCCAAAAGATCCATTAGACAAAAACAGAGATAGAGTAATATTAAGCAAAGGACATGCTTGTCTAGCATTGTATGCGAGTTTATTAGAAAAAGGATTTTTAAAAAAAGAAGAATTAGAAACATTCGAAAAGTCTGGAAGTTTTTTGCTTGGACACCCTGTAATTAATAAAAAAAAAGGGATTGAATTTTCAACTGGAAGCCTTGGCATGGGTTTATCTTTAGGAATTGGGGTGGCAATATCTGCAATTAAAAAAAATTTAGATTATAAAACTTATGTGATTGTGGGAGATGGAGAATGTAATGAAGGCTCTGTATGGGAGGCAGCACTTCTTGCAAATCACCTAAAATTAAAAAATTTAACAGTCATAATTGATAAAAATAATTTTCAACAGACTGGTAAAAATGAGGAAATATTAGATTTAGGAAATTTAACAGAAAAATGGAAAAGTTTTGGTTGGGAAACCTATGAATGTGACGGACATGATGTTGAACATCTTTATAAAATTTTGAAAAAAAATGAAAATAAAAAACCAAAAGCTATAGTTGCCAAAACAACCAAAGGCAAAGGAATTAGTTTTACAGAAAATAATAATGATTGGCACCACAATATTTTAACTAAAAAAAATTATGAACTGGGGCTAAGTGAAATAGATAATGAAAAAAATTAAATACGATATTTTTATAGAGGGCAAGTTAGTTGACCTTATTATATTGAATGAAGAAATTGCTAAGAATTCCGAGTGGTATAGTTGGTTTAATTATAAAAAAAATACTGAACTGCTTGAGCTAGGAAGATTCCCAAATTCAAAAGAAAAACAATTAAATTATTTTAAAAATTTTGTTGTAAAAAAAAAAGATATTAAAAAAAAAGTCAAAGAGGACATGAAAGTTCAATTAGGCATTTTACTCAAAAAAGAAAATAAGCTGATAGGAATGGTTACTCTTTTGGATTTTGATTACTTTAATAGGTCATGTGGAATTTCATTAATTATTGACACAAAAAAAAATATAGTTAATAGACTTCCTGTTTTTAAAGAGGCACAAGATATGGCAATCAATCATGCATTTTATAAAATGAATTTTAGAAGAATCTACACTACAGCTTTTTCTGACTCACTATGTAAAATGACAGAAAGAGTTTTTGGATTTAAAAGAGAGGGTACTCTTAGAGAACATCAGTTTTTTAAGGGCAAGTATGTCGATAGTTACGTTTTAGGTTTATTAAGAAAAGATTGGGAAAATAAAAATGGAAATTGATGAAAAAAAAATAAAATTATGGTCTCAATTGGGACAAAGGGCAGCATTTGGTTTGGCTTGCTTAGAAATTGAAAAAAAATATCCAGATTTATTAATTTTGACATCAGATGTTTCGACATCTGCTGGATTAGATAGATTCAGAAAACAAATTCCAAATAAATTTATTGAAATTGGTATTTCGGAGCAAAATTTAATAGGAGTAGCCTCCGGACTTTCAAGCGAGGGCCATAATGTGATAACTACTACTTTTTCTCCGTTTCAAACTCTCAGGTGCTGTGAGCAAATCAAAGTTAATTTAGGTTATATGAAAAATAAAGTTTGCATGGTTGGATTAGCGAGTGGAGTCGTTTTAGGAAGCCTAGGTTACACACATTGTTCAATAGAAGATGTTGCCGTTTTAAGATCTATACCAAATATTTCAATTATATCTCCTGCAGATGTAAGAGAAACAATTAAAGCTCTAGAAGCCGCCCTAAACCATAACAACTCAGTTTACATAAGATTAACTGGTGGTTCGAACAACCCAAGCATATACGAGTCTGATTATAATTTCACTATTGGTAAATCAGTAGAAATAATCAAAGGAGAAGATCTAACGATTTTTGCCACCGGTTCAATGGTAAAAGTATCTAAGGACGTAAGTATGGAGCTTTCAAAAAAAAATATTAAAGCCAAAGTAATAAATATGCATACAATCAAACCGATTGATAAAGAAGTGATTTTAAATGAAGCAAAAAATAAAAAGTTATTAATTTCAATTGAGGAGCATAGTTTTATTGGAGGCCTTGGTTCAGCAATTTCTGAAGTTTTAACGGGAGCAAATAACGTAGGTAAATTATTGAGTTTCGGCTTAAATGATTCCTATGATAACAGTGGTGAATATAAGTACATGTTGGAGAAAAATAATCTTACAAGCGGTTCTATAACAAGGAAAATTTTACAAGAATTTGATGAGCGAGAATAATACAAAGTATATTAAAGCTTTTAAAGACACCTTTAATATTGAGGAAAATGGTATAGAAAAACTTGAATATCAATCAATAGATAATTGGGATTCAATTGGTCATATGACCTTGATGTCAGCAATTGAAGAAGCTTTTGGAATTACTTTTGAAACCGATGATATAATTGACTTTAGCTCATTTCAAAAAGGAAAAAAAATCCTTGAAAAATACAAAGTTAAAATTTAATCAGAAAAAACCAAAATTTATAAATGACTAAATTCTTAAAATCTTCATCAGGACATCACTTGTCTCAAAACTTTTGGAGAATTTTTCGTAATATAGCTGGAAGAAAATTGTGGAAATTAATGTATATTTTTTCTCAAAAAAGAAAAATACCAAATTTAATCAGTATTTTAAAAGATAGAGATCTAAATTTAATAAGTACTTTAAATTATCCTAATGTTAATTCGAATAATAATCAGAATAAATTAAATTTTAGTGAGATAATCAAAAAATATAACACCTCAAAACCAGGCGGAGAATATAGAAACTATTTGGATAATTTATTTTTAAAGATCAGGCCCCAAACTAAAACTATTTTAGAAGTTGGAATTTCACATGCCGGCGGCTTGTTAGCGATGAGAGATTTCTTTGAAAATTCTTTGCTTTGGGGTGTTGATATAGACAAGGATACTTTTATAGAAACTGATAGGGTTCAAAAGTGTGATTGGGTAGATCAATTAAAATTAGAGACTTTAGAAGAAAATGCAAAAAATTTTTTTATAAAATTTGATTTAATAATTGACGATGGGTGGCATCATCCAGAGTCACAAATTAATACTTTGATAGCTTATCTTCCATATTTAAATACCGGTGGAACGTATATTTTAGAGGATATCGTCCATAACGAATATTTTAAATATTTTAATGAAATCAAAAAAATTTTAGAGAAAAAAAATTTTTCTTGTGATTATTTAAATTTTGAAATGCATGGAAGTTCTGAAATTTCAGATAATTTAGGATATTTAATAATCAAAAGATTATAATTTTTCATGACTTTTTTGAAAACAGAAGTTTTCCACCCACTAAATAAAAGTAAGCCAAAGAAAATTATAGTTCTTTTACATGGATATGGCGGTAATGGTAAAAATATCTCTTTGCTAGCTAATTTTTGGCGAAGAAAATTAAAAAACACAATAATATATTGCCCATCAGCACCAAAAAAATGTAAAAATGAAAAAAATAAATTTAAGTGGTTTACACCAGAAAATGAGTTTAAAAAAAGTATTTTATTAGAAATAAACTTTTCATTGAAAAAAATTAATCAATTTATAAATTATGTACTTAGAATTAATAAATTAAGTGAGAAAAATCTAGTACTTGGTGGTTTTAGTCAAGGCTGCATGTTGGCTTTACAAGCAGGTCTTCAAAGAAAGAAGAAATTTAAAGCTATAATTGGTTTTTCAGGTAAAATAATTAATCAGGAGGAAATAAAAAATAAAATAAGATCCAAGCCAAATATTTATCTATTTCATGGGGACAAAGATAAGATTGTTAAACCTAAGTTTTTCTTTGAAACACAAAAATTCTTAAAAAAAAATAAATTTAATTTAAAAGCTAAATTATTTAAAAATTGTGATCACAAAATACCAGCAGCTGGAGCAAATCTTGCGCTAGACATACTTGCCAATAAATTGTAACAAATGATGAGAATGAATAATTATAATACTATTAGCGCGTTGCAAGATTTAAACGTAAAAAATAATTCCTTAAGTCAAAAGAATATCGAAGACTTAAACGAAAGAGGCTATTGCCTTATCACTAAGACAGATGCTGAATGGAAAGAAAATGGAATTGATATTAATTTAATTTCTAAAGTTATTGATGAATTAATAGAAAAAGAGGGTTGGAAAGGTGGATGGGATAATATTAAGCATTTAATGAAAAAAGGACATCACCCAGAGGCAGGGGCGCAAAGATTAAATAACCTTATTAGAAAACATAAATGTTTTCGAAAAATATTTACGATACCAGAAACTTTGGAGGCTTCGAAATTATTGATAAAGTCTGATATTGCCCTCTCGCAAGTAATTTTGAGGATGCCGTTACCAGGCAAAGGTGATCAACCTTGGCATGTAGATTGGATACCAAGAAGAAAAAAAAGTGATCCGATCAGATCAGTTCTTTCATCATTACTATTAGATGATTTCACCAAAGAAAATGGAGCAACAAGAGTAATTCCAGGATCACATAAATTTTTAAAAGAACCATCGGATGAAGGATATTTTTATCAAGATCATCCTGATCAAAAATATATTGAAGCACCAAAAGGAAGCTTATTAATATATGATATAAACTTATGGCATAGAGGAAGCAAATGTCTAAATGGAAAAAAAAGAAGACATTTAAATATCAATTATAGAGACAGAAAAATCTGGCAACAAATAAACTTTAAAAAAGAGTTACCCGATGACTTAAAAAATAATTTTTCTATGGCAGAAAAATATTTATTGAAAATTAGGCCTGAAGACAAAGAAAGAAATGAGTTTTTGTTTAAACATCGTAATAATTTTTTTATTAAAAAAGTTATGAATGTTATTTGGAATATCAAATAAGTAGCAAATCAAATAAAATAGAAATGACTCAAAAAAGCATTAACTTATTAGACTGTACGCTTAGAGATGGAGGCTACTATAATAATTGGGATTTCAAAGTCAGTTTTATTAATGACTATTTGAAGTTAATGAGTACAGTAGGAATTAATAATATTGAAATTGGCTTCAGATCTTTAAGAGATGATAATTCAATGGGTGAATGCGCTTACTCAAGAGCAAATTTTTTAAATTCCTTAAGAATACCACAAAATCTAAGAATCGGTGTAATGGTTAACGCATCCGATTTTTTTTATGACAGCCTAAGTTATAAAAAAAAATTAACTAAATATTTTAAAGATATTAACTCATCAAATATTTCATTTATTAGAATTGCATCACATTTAAGTGAAGTAAAAAAAATACTTCCAATAATAAAATGGTTTAAAAAAAAAGGGGTTTTAGTAACGGTCAATTTGATGCAAATTTCAGAACTAAAAAGCTCAGGATTAAAAGTTAAAAATTTATGTAAAATGTTAGACAGGTCTGGATTGGAAGTCCTCTATTTAGCCGATAGTTTAGGTTGTTTGAGACCAAGTGATATTAAAAAAATTTTTTTATCATTTATGAAATATTGGAAAAAAGAAATGGGTTTGCATGCCCATGACAACCTTGGTCTCGCATTTAAAAACAGCCTGGCGGCTATTTCGTGTGGAGCAACCTGGATTGACTCTACATTAACTGGAATGGGTAGAGGACCAGGAAACTTGACCTCTGAGGAGATAGTAAAAAATGTTTTTAAAGATAGTCTTAAAAATAAAAAAATCAATAAATTTAATAAAACATCAATGTTACCGTTAAAGAAAAAGTACAAATGGGGCAAAAATAAATTTTATCATTTTTCTGCATTACACAAAATACACCCTACATACGTGCAAAAGGTATTAGCAGATCCTAGATACGATAGAAAAAACTATATGCAAATTTTAAAAGATCTTAAGAACCAGGATGCAAAAAAATTTAATCCTTTAAAATTAATTTTAAGTTCAAATATTTACTCTCAAAATCCAAAAGCTGAATGGCATCCAGTTAATAGTTTTAAAGATAAAGAGATTTTAATAATTGGCTCAGGAGATTCTGTAAAAAAAAGTAAAACTAAAATTATAAATTTTATAAACCAAAAAAATATTATAGTTATTGTGTTAAATAGTAATCAAATTATTCCAGAGAAATTCATAAATTTTAGAGCAGTATGTCATCCTTTAAGAATTATCTCAGATAGTTTTTTTTTCAAACAATCAAAAACAAATTTAATTTCTCCATATTCAATGCTGGATGAAAAATTAAAAGTTCTATTAAATTCAAATAATAAATTAATAATGGACTTTGGCTTGAAAATTGGCAAAAATGGAAAGATTAAAGTTGAAAAAAACTACTTCCAATTTTCACAACCATTAGCTGTAGCCTACGCAATAGGAACTTGTCTTTCTGGAAAAGCAAAAAATATTTTTCTTGCAGGTTTTGATGGCTTCAAAAGCAATGACTCAAGAAAAGATGATACATTAATATTTTTAAAAAAATTGAAAAAATTTAAAAAGCATACACCTATTAAGTTTATCACAAAATCTTCTTATGATATTAAATTTTAATTGAATTTCTAAATCAATTTTCTAATAAAAATCCACAAAGTGATAAAAACCAAAAATCAAACTTATCTTTTAAAAACTGTAAAAAATTTTTATGATAAATTTAAATCAGAAAA
>MDTB01057634.1_pt1 | contig 11456 bp, 10 predicted proteins | sample 811161 | NCBI WGS metagenome assembly MDTB01 (sample SAMN05326650, study PRJNA326480) | marine metagenome | isolation source: seawater | place: Mediterranean Sea | collected 2009
AACAATTTCAGAGCTTAAAAAAATTATAGAAAACAAAGAAGTTAGTTCTTTAGAACTTACTAATCATTTTCTTAATCGTATTAAAAGCCTTGATCCCAATCTGAATGCATTTATCACTCTAACTGAGGAACAAGCCATAGATAGAGCTAAACAAATAGATAAAGAGATTGCAAAAGGCATTTTTAAACCGCTATCAGGTATACCATTAGCTCAGAAAGATATTTTTTGTACAAAAAACATAAAGACAACTTGTGGCTCTAAGATGCTCAGTAACTTCATTAGTCCTTATGATGCTACTGTTGTTGAAAAACTAAATGATGCAGGTATGGTTGTAGTAGGAAAAACAAATATGGATGAATTTGCTATGGGCTCATCCAATGAAACTAGTTATTTTGGAGATGTAAAAAATCCATGGGACAAAGACTACGTGCCTGGTGGTTCATCTGGAGGATCTGCTGCCAGCGTCTCAGCAAGATTAGTTCCATGTTCTACTGGCACTGATACTGGCGGATCCATCAGACAACCTGCTTCTTTAACAGGTATATGTGGAATTAAGCCAACATATGGAAGAGTATCAAGATATGGTATGATCGCGTTTGCCTCAAGTCTAGACCAAGCTGGAGTTTTCACAAGAACTGCCGAGGATTCTGCAATATTATTAAGCCATATCTCTGGATTTGATCCCAAGGACTCTACTAGTTCAAGAAAGCCTGTTCCAAATTATCTAAAAGATTGTCAAAAAAAATTTGATACTCTAACAATAGGCATTCCCTCAGAATTTCTTGATGGCCTTGACGAACAAGTCCGTGAAGTTTTTGATGATAATTTAAAAATTCTTGAAAAAGATGGCTGTAAGATTAAGAAAATTAGTCTTCAAAGCTCTAAGCTTGGTGTTTCAGCATATCAAGTTGTTGCGCCCGCAGAATGCTCATCAAACTTATCAAGATATGATGGTGTTAGATTTGGTTATAGGGCAAAAAATGTAAAAAACATTGAAGAGCTGTATAAAAAATCAAGGTCAGATGCCTTTGGTGCAGAGGTTAAGAGAAGAATACTAATTGGGACTTATGCTCTCTCTGCAGGATACTATGATGCTTATTACTTAAAAGCACAAAAAATAAGAAAAATTATATCTAATGAATTTGAACAAGCCTTTAGGGATGTTGATCTTATTCTTGGGCCAACGACTCCTGATAGTGCATTTAAGCTTGGAGAAAAAACTAATGACCCAATTGCAATGTATTTATCAGATGTATTTACTGTTAGCACCAACCTTGCAGGATTGCCTGCGATGTCCATACCCATGGGTTTTAAAAATAATCTACCTTTAGGTCTCCAAATTATAGGGAATCACTTTGATGAGTCCAAAATACTGTCTTTAGCCCATCACTACCAAAAACTAACAGACTGGCATACTAAGTCACCAGGAGAATATGGAGCATAATATGTGGAATCCCGTCATTGGTTTAGAAATACATGTACAACTTAAGACATTGAGTAAAATTTTTTCTCCTGCTTCAACAGATTTTGGAGCTGAGCAAAATACCCAAGCTTGTGCAATAGATCTAGGAATGCCAGGTGTTTTACCAGTTCTAAATGAAGAGGCTGTAAAAATGGCGATCAAGTTTGGACTTGCGATTGGTGCTAGTATTTCTGATAATTCAATTTTTGCAAGAAAGAATTATTTCTATCCTGATCTGCCTAAAGGTTATCAGATATCGCAATATGAGATACCAATCGTTGAAGGTGGAAGTATAGACATTACAGTTGATAATGCCATAAAAACAATCAACATTACCAGGGCTCATTTGGAGGAAGATGCTGGAAAATCAATTCATGATTTATATAGTGAAGAAACTGCTGTTGATCTTAATAGGGCTGGAACACCATTAATTGAGATTGTCTCTGAGCCTGAAATGAAAAGTGCTGCTGAAGCAGTACAATATTTAAAAAATATTCACTCTCTTGTGAAATATCTTGATATTAGCGATGGGAACATGCAGGAAGGATCATTTAGATGTGACGCAAATGTATCTCTAATGAAGGCTAACTCAGAGACTTTGGGTACAAGAGCTGAAATAAAAAATATTAATTCATTTAAATTTGTAGAAAATGCTATTAATTATGAAATTCAGAGGCAGTCCAATATATTAGATGAGGGTAACGAGGTTGTTCAAGAAACTAGGTTATATGATCCTATAAAAAATGAGACGAGATCAATGAGATCAAAAGAAGAAGCTAATGATTATAGATATTTTCCTGACCCTGATTTACTACCTGTCTCAATCACACCAGAACTAATCAATAGCATTAGATCAAGTATGCCAGAATTGCCTAGTGATAAAAGAAAGAGATTTAAGGAACAATATCAATTGAATGATTATGATACTGAACTCTTAACTAATAACAAAGAGTTATCAGAATATTTTGAAGATGCCATTCATGATACGGAACTAAATGCAAAAGCTGCCGCAAATTGGATCATTACAGAAGTTTTAGCGCTAGCTAATAAATCTAATATTAGCGTTAAAGATTATCCAGTATCTCCTAAAAATCTTCAAATACTTCTCTCAAATGTAAATGATGATGTAATCTCAAACAAACAAGCTAAGGATGTTTTTGAAAGAATGTGGAATAATGGCGAAAATGCTCAAGATATCATTGAAAAAGAGGGTATGAAACAAATCTCTAACACAGATGAATTAAATAAAATAGTTGATAATATTATTAAAAACAATTATAAAAGTGTAGAAGAATACCGAAATGGTAAAGATAAGTTATTAGGATTTTTTGTTGGACAGGTTATGAAAGAGACTCAAGGCAAAGGTAATCCTAAAATCATAAATAAGCTACTTAAGGAAAAACTCAAATCATGATAGGCGATTTATACAGAAAAATAAAAGGTACGTTTTCAACGGATTTATCAATTGATCTTGGTACGGCAAACACATTAATATATGTTAAAGGAAGAGGCATCGTGCTTGATGAACCTTCAGTTGTTGTAGTTAGAGATGAAAAAGGTTCAAGTGGACGAAAGATTGAAGCTGTGGGACTAGAGGCAAAAAAAATGCTTGGCAGAACTCCAACTGGTTTACTAGCTATTAGACCAATGAAGGATGGTGTGATATCCGATTTTATGGTTTGCGAAAAAATGTTACAACATTTTATTAGAAAAGTTCATGATAGCAAATTATTTAGGCCTAGCCCAAGAGTCCTTGTATGTGTTCCATGTGGAGCAACACAAGTAGAAAGACGGGCAATAAAAGAATCGGCTTCTGGTGCAGGAGCTAGAATCGTTCATTTGATAGATGAACCTATGGCTGCGGCAATCGGCGCTGGAATGCCAGTTGATGAAGCTCGAGGTTATATGGTACTTGATATAGGTGGTGGTACATCTGAAGTAGCAACTATCTCTCTGAATGGAATAGTTTACTCATCATCTACAAGAATTGGCGGTGACACATTTGATGATCAGATAATTGCTTATGTTCGAAGAAACTATGGTTGCGTTATAGGATACCCTACTGCTGAAAAGATTAAGCATGAGATTGGATGTGCGTATCCTAGCAGTGATCTATTAGAAATTGAAGTTAAGGGGACAAACCTATCTGCTGGTGTTCCTCAATCCTTTACTGTAAATAGCAATGAAATACTAGAGGCGCTACAAGATTCTCTTCAAGGTATCATTGGGGCTGTAAAGACAGCTCTTGAACAAACGCCACCTGAACTTGGTGCTGATATACATGAGAGAGGTATGGTGTTAACTGGTGGTGGAGCTCTCCTTAGAGACTTAGATAAACTTATCACAGAAGAAACTGGTATGTATGTTATAGTAGCTGAAGATCCCATGAGTTGTGTAGCAAGAGGCGGAGGCAAAGTCTTAGAGATAATTGATAAGGAAGGAAGTGAATTCTTATCTGTTGATTAACAATGAGCCGTATTTATCAAAGAAGCACAGCAGACTTTTATACATTCATAATACTAATAATTCTATCCATAGCAACATTAATATTAGATCATAAATATAGTCAAATTGGCCAATTAAGATCCTTTATTAATGATCTAGTAGTATATCCAATTTCTAAAATCTCCAGTCTGCCTAAATCAATTATTGATGAGGCTATCAGGGAATCTAGCAATGTAGATGATCTAGAATTAGAAATATCAAAATTAAAACAAGAGAATCTTGATTTAAAAATCAAGCTTCAAGAATTAGCATCTCTAAAAGGAGAGAATATACGATTGCGTAAGATTACCGAAGAATCAAGTGCAACATCGAAAAAACAGACTATTGTTAAAGTTATCAATAGTTCTGCAAGCCCAATTAAAAGGATTGTAGTTATAGATAAAGGCAAAAAACATGGAATATATTTAGGTCAAAACGTTATTGGTACTAAAGGTTTAGTTGGACAAATTATAGAAACAAGCTTTCTATCATCAAAAGTAATTCTAATCACTGAGCCAAGTCATGATATACCTGGGCAAGTGAATCGAACTGGTGAAAAAATAATTGTCAGTGGATCAAAAGAAGACGGAAAGTTAATAGTTAACTATGCTAGTACGAATAGTGACATACAAAAAGGAGATGTTATCTCAACATCAGGCGCAGGCAACAGATTTAAACCAAAAATTCCTATTGGTGAAGTCAAAAAAGTCAGTAGCGAATTAGATATAGAATTTAAGAGAGTAGAAATTGAGCCATTTGAAGATCCAGAGAGAATGCCAGAACTAATTCTAATATGGGATTATAAACCAAAAGAAAACATAGATGAATAAATTCATAGCTATCTTAGGTACAATCTTGCTGTCGTTTATATTAACGGTGAGTACATTTACTCTAGGCACGTTTTCTCCAGACTGGACACAGCTATTTTTGATCTATTGGATTTTAGCAACTCCTATGAATATTGGTTTATTTTCATCTTGGACTATTGGACTATTAGTGGATGTAATTATGGGTTCTACCCTAGGTATAAATGCATTAATGTATACAATAGTTAGTTATTTGATCTCTAAAATACATCATATAGTTAGATATATTACAGTTTTCCAACAATCAATTGTAATATTTTTTATTCTGGTAATTAAAGTTACATTCATATTATGGATTGAAGCAATGTTAAGCATTAATAATCAAGGATATTCAATTTACTGGGGTTCTTTCACAAGTGCACTATTCTGGCCTTTCGTTTTTTATTTTTTAAGAATGATTAGACGAAAGTATAATATTACAGAATGAAGATTGTTTGCGATAAATACAACATTGATAAAAAATTATTTTTACAAGAAATTCTTATTAATTATGATATACAAGATGAAATACAATTAGTTTTTCGTAAGAATGAAATATATTTAATAAATAGTAATTATAAAATGTCTCCTGAAGTACATGTAGACTTTAAGAAAAAAAAATTTATCGAAAAGAATAATAAAAGACTAAAAGATAATCATGATATTTTTTGGAAGATTTTTTCTCATAAGAATTCTAGAATTCTAGATTGTACAGGTGGGTTCGGTAGAGATGGATTTCTACTTAATTCTATGGGGCATGATGTCACTATAATTGAAAATAGTCCAGTTGTAGCTATGATACTAAAAAATGCTTTATGGAGATGTGGAAATAAGGGCATTAAATTTTTTTTTGGCAATGCTTACGATTATATGAAACATAGCATGCAAAAATATGATTATATATACCTAGATTTTATGTTTGAAAAATCAAAAAATAAATCACTTTCATCAAAGAATGATGAAACACTAAAGCAAATATCATTTCAAGATAATGATAAAAATAAAATTATTCAAATGGCTCAAAGAAATACAATTAATAAAGTTATTGTAAAAGAACCAATCAACTCTGTATCCAACTTATTAAAACCAAACCATATTATCAAGACTAAACTATTGGATTATAAGGTATACTTAGGATCATATGAGAGACTTAAATAATATACTTCTAGGCATTATCAAAGAACACAAGGATGTAAATCTATTCGAAGATAATGGAGATGAAATTTCAGATATTCTAAAAAAGAATAAATTTAAATTTAACTACATTAAATTTCTTTCTAAAGTTAATAGAGGAGATATGTTAATACTATACATTAAAGATAGTAGTATAATTAATAACTATGATGAACTTGGAAAGCTTCTACTCACATTTGAAAAAGGTGTAATTATCATTAGGAAGATCTCTTCACAAAATTACATAACAGATTCTCATAACTTGATCATGTCACTTGGGTTTATGATGCACTCTCAAATAAGTAACGATAATTTATTTTACTTTTTTTATGTTTATAATATAGGTACATATAAAAAAACACCTGATTGGTTAAATAATGAAAACTGGGCTAACCCAGAATTATGGGAGAAATAATATGGAAGAAATTATAAAGAAAATTTTAAGTGAAAACATAAATCAATCAATAATCAATGTTGAGGGTAGCGATGCAAAATATACCGTTGAGATTTCAAGCGATGATTTTTCGGGAAAAACAATTATTGAGCGGCATAAAATGGTATATGCGCTACTTGATAAATATATTAAGTCTGGAGAAATACATGCTTTGACAATCAAAGCGCAGACAATTGATGGAAATAAGTAACCTAGAAAAAAAACAATTTCATAACAGAAAAATAATACATGTGGACATGGATTGTTTTTATGCTTCGATAGAAATTAGGGATAATCCAGAATACGCTGACAAGCCAGTAGCTGTAGCAGGAAGTTCTGAAAGCAGAGGCGTAGTAACTACATGTAATTATATTGCTAGAAAATATGGTGTGAAATCTGCGATGCCATCCGTAACAGCAAAGAGAATGTGTCCTGAGATTATTTTTTTACCTGTCAATATGAATAAATATAGACAAGCATCTGAAGAGATTCATAAAATTTATCGATGCTACACTAAAATAATAGAACCCGTTTCTCTTGATGAAGCCTATCTGGATGTGACAGATTCAATGTACTGTAATGGTAATCCAGCGCAAATGGCTCTACAGATAAGAAAAAAAATTTATGAAGATCTCAAAATCACTGCTTCTGCTGGGATTGCACCAAATAAATTTTTAGCAAAAATTGCTAGTGATTGGAACAAACCCAATGGACAATTTTTAATCTCTGATGATCAAATTAATGACTTTGTTTTAAAAATACCAATTAGAAGTATTCATGGTGTAGGAAAAAAAACAGAACAGATTCTTAAAGACAAAAATATTGAAACTTGTAGTGATTTACAAAAACTCTCTAAAGCTATACTAATAGACATTTTAGGTAAATATGGTAATACGCTTTATTACCTATGCAGGGGAATTGATGAAAGAGATGTAGAGCCCAATAGAATCAGAAAAAGCTTAAGTGTTGAAGATACATATCAAAAGGACTTGATAAATTATGAGTCATGCTCTAAAGAGCTTGAAATTTTATATAGGGAGTTAAATAAGAGATACAATGATATTAATAATAAAGATAGACATATTAAATCTTGTTTCATTAAAATAAAGTATAATGATTTCAAAATAACAAGCTCACAGAAGTTATGTGAAAGTCTTGATTTAAAAATATTCTTAAATCTACTAGCTACAAATAAAATTGATAATAAACCAATTAGATTATTAGGTCTGGGTATAAATTTCGATAATAGCGTTAATGACCAATTAAATCTTGATATCTCATAAATTACACTAGCAATATGGCCAGATTTTTCTTATGATGGGGATACAGAATTACGGGGGAACCAATGAAAATTGAAACGATTGCAATCCATGGAGGATACTCTCCAGAAACAACAACTAATGCTGTCGCAGTGCCAATATATCAAACTGCATCATATTCTTTTAGAGATACACAGCATGGTGCTGATTTATTTGATCTCAAAGAAGCTGGGAATATTTATACCAGAATAATGAATCCTACCTCGGATGTTCTAGAAAAACGAGTTGCTGCAATGGAAGGAGGGATCGGTGCATTAGCGCTTGCATCAGGATCAGCTGCAACTACTTATGCAATAATGACAATATGTGAAGCTGGCGATAACATTGTAAGCACAGGTACTTTATATGGTGGCACATATACTCTATTCGCACATCAACTACCTAGATTTGGTGTAGAAGTTAAATTCGGTGAACATAACAAAATAGATGATATGGCTAAATTAATAGATTCTAAAACTAAGGCAATCTTCTGTGAATCAATAGGAAATCCAGCAGCAAATGTTGTAGATGTTCCAAAAATGGCCAAGCTAGCTCATGACCATGGAATACCATTAATTGTTGATAATACTGTTCCATCTCCATATTTATTTAGACCAATAGAACATGGTGCTGATATAGTTGTTCATTCATTGACTAAATATATGGGTGGTCATGGAACTACAATTGGAGGAATCATAGTAGATTCTGGTAAATTTCCTTGGGCAAAACACAAAAAAAGATTTAGTAGACTCAATACACCAGATCCATCATATCATGGAGTTGTATATACTGAAGCAATGGGAGAAGCTGCTTTTATAGGCGCAGCTAGAGTTGTTCCGTTAAGAAATATGGGTGCTGCAATCTCACCATTCAACAGCTTTCTTATTCTTCAAGGAATCGAAAGCCTAGCTGTTCGTATGGATAGACACTGTGAAAATGCTGTTAAAGTTGCAGACTACTTATTAAAACACCCTAATGTATCGTGGGTTAATTATCCAGGTATACCAAGCAGTCCTGACTATGAACTCGTAAAAAAACTAATGAAAGGCAAAGCTTCTAGTGTTCTCAGTTTTGGTATTCAAGGTGGTAAATCCAATGGAGCAAAATTCATAGATAATCTGGAGCTGATTGTTAGATTAGTAAATATAGGTGATGCAAAGTCTTTAGCTTGTCATCCTGCATCAACAACTCATAGACAGTTATCTAAGCAAGAATTAAAACAAGCAGGTGTTCCTGAAGATCTTGTTAGACTTTCTATAGGTATTGAAAACTCTGAAGATATTATAAAAGATATAAATCAAGCTCTTGAAGGCGTGTTTGGTAAGGCTAAAAAGAAAAAGTAAATTCTATTTACTTCTTAATATAAATTTCATTTCCTGAATCTTTAAATTCTTGTGATTTTTCATCTAGCCCAAAATCAACTGCTACTTTAATATCTTTAAAACCGTTTTCTTGAGCATAGTCTCTAATATCCTGTGTAATCTTCATAGAGCAAAAATGTGGACCACACATTGAACAGAAATGAGCCACTTTAGCACTCTCCTGTGGTAGCGTTTGATCATGAAATTCTCTTGACTTATAGGGGTCTAATCCCAAATTGAACTGGTCCTCCCATCTAAATTCAAACCTTGCTTTAGATAAAGCATCATCTCTATATTTAGCCGAAGGATGCTGGTTGGATAAATCTGCAGCGTGTGCGGCTATTTTATATGCAATTAATCCATCTTTCACATCATTCTTGTCTGGTAAACCCAGATGTTCCTTAGGAGTTACATAACATAATAATGCTGTACCATAGGAACCAATATTAGCTGCTCCAATAGCAGATGTAATATGATCATAACCTGGGGCAATATCAGTGACTAGAGGTCCGAGTGTATAAAATGGTGCTTCATTGCATACAGATTCTTCCATATCTACATTTTCTTTAATTAAATGCATTGGCACATGTCCAGGACCCTCAATCATTACTTGTACGTCATGCTCCCATGCTTTCTTTGTTAATTCGCCTAGGGTTTTTAGCTCAGAGAATTGTGCATCATCATTTGCATCAGAAATACTACCGGGCCTTAATCCGTCACCCAATGAGAAAGATACATCATATTTTTTCATAATCTCACATATGTCATCAAAATGAGTATACAAGAAGTTTTCTTTGTGGTGAGTTAAACACCATTTAGCAATTATAGATCCACCCCTTGAAACGATACCCGTTAATCTTTCCATAGTTTTTGGTATGTAACTTAATTTGACTCCAGCATGTATTGTAAAATAGTCAACGCCTTGTTCAGCCTGTTGAATCAATACTTCTCTAAAGATATCATAATTAAGATCTTCAGGTTTACCATTTACCTTTTCTAGTGCTTCATAAATAGGTACTGTGCCTATTGGTACTGGTGAATTTCTTATTATCTGTTCTCTTGTTTCATATAAATTTTTACCAGTCGATAAATCCATAACAGTATCTGCACCCCATCTAACAGACCATAGTAACTTATCCAGTTCTTCAGTAATGTCAGACCTAACAGGTGAGTTGCCGATATTAGCATTAACTTTTGTCAAAAAGTTTTTGCCTATTATCATTGGCTCTATTTCTGGATGATTTATATTAGATGGAATAATTGCGCGTCCGTTTGCAATTTCGTCTCTTACAAATTCAGGAGTGATTTTATTGTTATGATTAATATTATTTGGAAATATATTTTCTCTTATAGAAACATACTCCATCTCAGGTGTTATTATACCTTTTCTAGCATAATGCATTTGAGTGACATTCTTGTCTGATATGGCCTTCAATGATATTTTACTAATTTCATATTGAGCATTATCAAAATTTTGTTTTAGACAATCTAAATAACTCCTGCTACATTTTTCAGTATCCTCTCTTTGACTTATCCAATCAAGTCTTGTTTTTTTAAGTCCTTTTGAAATATCTATTTTATAGTCAGGATCTGTATATGGCCCAGTAGTATCATAGACATAAATAGGGTCATTCAATTCAAAAGTATCATTAACTTTGGTTGGCGTTTGATTAATCATTCTTGTAGGGACCTTAATATTTCTAGTAGAGCCCTCTATATATACCTTTTGAGAATTTGGAAAATTCTCTGAATACTGATTTATATCTATTTTCTTTTCATTCATATAGAGCCCGCTTATATTAATCTTTTTGGAATTAAAGTATAATATAACAATACTAAACTTACCGAAGAAATGAAAGAAGATAATACATATAGAATTAATATGGTAGAAAACCACATTAGGACATTGAATGTCATTGATGATAATGTGTTAAATACTCTAAAAACGGTTCCAAGAAAAAATTTTGTTCCCGAAGCGTATAAATCTTTTGCACATGTAGACATCAGAATTCCGCTCGGGCATGAGCAATCTATGTTGCTGCCATCAGTAGAAGCTAAACTACTACAAGCAATAAACATCAAAAAAGATGAAGATGTTCTGGTTGTTGGCTCTGGTTCGGGATATCTTTCAACATGTGCATCCATGTTTGCAAACAGGGTTCATTCCATAGATATAATTAAGAATTTTATTGTTATGTCTAAAAAGATTACCAGCAAAATGACTCATAAAAATATGGTTTTTGAACATGAGAATATTCTTGATAATCCTAGTTTAATCAAAAACTATAAAGTAATAATATTCACAATGGCTCTGAATGATACGGAAATAATTTTAGATAACATGAGTAATAATGCACGTAGTTTTATATTGCATGGTGAGTTGAATCAGCCTGTTCAAAC
>MDTB01198203.1_pt1 | contig 11456 bp, 9 predicted proteins | sample 811161 | NCBI WGS metagenome assembly MDTB01 (sample SAMN05326650, study PRJNA326480) | marine metagenome | isolation source: seawater | place: Mediterranean Sea | collected 2009
GGCCCTTCAATTGAACTGGACTTAACTCAATACGGGTCAGAGTTCAAATTCTTCTTTCTTGATGTTTAGTCTCGACTGGTCTAGTTCAAAAACGTGTTACAGCAAAGTCTAAAATTCGCAACCCATTTAGCCCCTTTATAAAGTAAAACAGGTTAATAGTTTGCATACAAAACGCCAGGAAATTTAGTAGTCGGATTAAGAGTTTAACATTAATAATGTTTTAAATAATCAATATTTTTTATTTAGGTACTTTCTTATTTGACTTAATAGGCCTTCGTAGGGTTCACGAACAGTCATTTGCCCCGTAATCCATTGATATAAGTCCTGGTCATTTTCAGACAACAATGCCTCATATAGATCGAGCGCGTCTTCGTCCATTTCAGACAAATGGTACTCACAAAACCCTGAAAGTATAATGTCCATCTCTTTTGTTCCGCGGCGCATCGAACGCATCGATAGCCGCTTCATACGTGTCACACGTTCTTCCTCCATGGCAGTGTTGTTCGTCATATCTTTGACTTTAGTTCATTTCGAAGACGTTTTTCCAAAGTGCCCAGACGATCAGAGGAGGACTTTAGGGTGGCTTTCACTTCACGCAATTCGTTGAATAAATCATTTACTCCTTGCGTAACTCCTTCTGCATGTTCAGGATTATCTACACCCTCACCCTCGCCATTCAAGAGCCACATAACAGATACATTTAAAAGCCCTGCCAGCATAGACAGTTTATTCGCGCGAGGTTCTGAAACATCATGTTCCCAGTTTTTAAGCGTAATTAATTTAACACCTAGATTTTTTGCAAGCTGGGCCTGGGTCATCCCACTTGCTTCCCTGGCGCCGGCCAAACGGTCGCCGAAAGTAGCCGTTTCTGCTCCATACCAATCAATACCGATCTCATTAATCATCAGTTTAGCACGCACTTCTTGATCCTACTTGACACACACCTTATGACAAAAGATGAGCTAATTCAAACAGGTGATACATGACCTTTTTTGCCAAGCCTTTGTCCCAGGTAAAACCATCGCCAACTATTGCGATGTCCTCGCTTGCAACCGAACTAAATGAGCAAGGGCGGGACATCATTAGCCTTAGCGCAGGTGAACCTGATTTTGATACACCGGAACATATCAAAAACGCAGGTCAAAAAGCAATTGCCGAGGATAAAACAAAATATACTGCACCAGATGGAATGGCAGAATTAAAACGTGCTATCTGCCGAAAATTCCAACGCGACAACAATCTGAACTATTCCGTTGATCAAGTCTCAGTCGGCACAGGCGGCAAACAAGTTCTCTACAATGCCTTGACTGCCACACTGAACCTCGGTGACGAAGTATTAATACCTGCCCCCTATTGGGTTAGTTATCCGGATATGGTTTTATTGTCGGGTGGGATACCAGTTAGCGTGGTAACAACGACAGAAAATAATTACAAATTGACTGCTGAAGACCTACGCAACTCAATAACAGAAAAAACAAAATGGTTTATTTTTAATTCGCCATCCAACCCAACAGGAGCTGGATATTCATGGGCAGAATTGAAAAAACTTACAGATGTCTTACTCGACTTTCCACATGTTTGGATACTGACAGACGACATGTATGAGCACATCACCTTCGACAGTTTTGAATTCGTCACGCCTGTACAAGTCGAGCCAAAACTTTATGATAGAACACTTACTTGCAATGGGGTCTCCAAAGCTTTTGCAATGACAGGTTGGCGTATTGGTTTTGCCGGCGGCCCTAAAAAACTGATCGCCGCGATGCGCAAAGTACAAAGCCAAAGTACTTCAAATCCAAGTACTATTAGCCAATGGGCTGCAGTTGCAGCCCTGGATGGGCCAATGGATTTCCTTAAGAAAAACAATGACATTTTTCTTCGCCGACGTAATTTCGTGATAGAGGCACTCAACCAGATTGAAGGAATACACTGTCCAACACCGGAGGGAGCATTTTACGTCTATCCTTCCATGGAGGAACTTATCGGCAAGCGAACTCAGGAAGGGAAATATATAAAAACTGATGAATGTTTCGCAACTGAACTTCTTAACCAAACCGGTGTGGCAGTTGTTTTCGGAGCAGCTTTTGGGCTTTCTCCAAATTTCCGCATTAGTTATGCTGCCTCTGATGCAATGTTGCAGAAAGCCTGTGCGCGAATTTCAACCTTTTGCACATCATTAAGCTAATTGCTTTTAGCATTTTATGTAGTAATCTTGCGATACAAAATAAAAAATCTCCCAATCAGTCCGATGGCAGCACATGCGAGTCCCATTGCCAAACCTGCCCAAAGACCAACTCCACCCCAGTTGAGACTAAAGCAAAGAAAGTACGCAGCAGGCAGACCAACTATCCAATAGCTAAAAATTGCCATGCCCATCGGGATGGACGTGTCTTGCATTCCACGTAAAAAACCAAGCGCCATTACTTGTGCCGCATCCACTGTCGAAAAAAGTGCCGCCATGTAGAGAAGCCAAACACCGTAAACTAGTATTTCATCGAGTTCAGGAGCATTGGGATCCACAAATAATGAAACCAGAAACTTCGGCATCACCAAAAATGTAAAAACCGTTAAAAGCACTACAAGGAATGATGCAAAAGACGCTGCAAACGTACTGCGTTTTAAATCTAGAAACTTTGCCGCGCCATATGCCTGGCCAACCTGAATTGTTGCAGCGCTGGAGAGGCCAACATGAATAACGAATGTCAGACTAGTAATATGCAAAGCAATACCATGTGCAGCCACTGCAACTGTTCCCAACCATCCCATCATAATAGTTGATCCAGCAAAAAGACCAGATTCTGCTAAACTTGTAACGGAAATAGGTAAGCCCAGCTTTATGACGTCACCCAGTGCTTTCCAATCTGGACGCCAGATGCGCATGAACAGCGCCTGCTCTGGATGTTTTACCGCAGCATAAAAACAAACAGAAATAGCAGTAACTATGTTGACTATCAACGAAGCCAGCGCCGATCCCTCTACTCCAAGATTTGGAAAACCGAGCTTTCCAAAAATAAAGACGTAATTTAGCGGGATATTGATAAGGAAACCGACAAGGGTGGCAACCAAAACAAAACTCATCAATTCACGAGCCGACAAATAGGATTTGACAACGTGCAGGATCAAAGCCGGAAACATGGAGAATCCCACAATCTGTAAGTATTGGCTAGCATAAGTAGCTAGATCTGTGGGTTGACGAATAAAAATTAGTAGTTCTTTAGAATAAAAAAAGAGTGGTAAAACTAGTAACGAGAAAGCAGTCGATAACCAAAGGCCCATTCGCGTTGCACGCCGTTGCAGTATGGTGTTCTGTTGCCCAAAGGCGCTAGCAACCATGGGCAAAACAGCAGTTCCAAAACCTGCACCTACTATAAAGATAACAAAGAAAACCGTGTGCCCTAAAACGCCAGCAGCGAGAGCGTCTACAGAATACCAGCCAAGCATTAAACTATCGGTTACCCCAATGGCAGTGTGAGCAAAATGACCCGCTGTTAACGGTGCGCCAAGCCGGAATAGAGCCCTATAATGTTGGGCGTATGGGGACGTTTTTATAATAGTCCTCATCATTCGCCTGGTGCACTCCCGATAATCCACAGATAGAAATTTGTGTAGTGGCAAGAATTATTTTGGAACACATACTTGTCCCTTTATCAGTCTTTCGAGATATCTAATAAAAGCTACAAAGACAAACTTTTTTTAAAATCACACGCTAAATTAAAGGGCACGCGTCATTTCCTTCATTTGACTTCAATTTCCCCTAAAAACACTCAATTATAGGAGTGTGTACCAGGTACTTTCTTAAAGTAATGTACGCCCTGCAAGAGACAGAAATATCGCAAAAAAAGAAAATCCCATTGAAGACCTGGAATGTTGATCAAGTTATCTCAAGCACGTATTGTAGTTAGTTCTTGATAGTTGTCTAGGCGACTTTCGATGGCGCTGCGCTACAAGCTCCGAATCTTCCCTTTCCCTTTTTCAAAGCTGGTGGCATACTTAGAAAAAACGAGCAGCGGTAATGAGTGATTTACTTAGCAATATCCTAACAAGTGACTATGATGCGAACTCAATAGAAGTTCTGGAAGGCCTTGAACCAGTTCGTAAACGCCCCGGGATGTATATCGGCGGTACAGATGAAAGAGCTTTGCACCACCTTGTTGCAGAAGTGCTTGATAATTCCATGGACGAAGCGGTAGCTGGGTACGCAACCCGCATAGAGTTTGAGCTACATAATGATTATTCAGTTACAATTAGCGATAACGGACGAGGTATTCCCATCGATCCGCATCCCAAATTCCCAGATAAGTCAGCGCTTGAAGTGATTTTTTGCATGCTGCACGCTGGAGGGAAGTTTAGCGGGGATGCTTACCAAACTTCAGGCGGTTTGCATGGGGTTGGCGCTTCCGTGGTTAACGCATTGTCTGACAAGATGATCGTGACCGTTGCCAAAAACAAAGAACTCTATGAACAGCGTTTTTCCCGTGGCATCCCATTGGGGGGTTTGAAAAGGTTGGGAGCCATACAAAATCGCCGTGGAACAACTGTCAACTTCCATCCTGATGCAGAAATTTTTGGTAAACATCTGTTCAAACCAGCGCGACTCTATAAGTCTATCCGCTCGAAAGCCTATCTTTTCAGTGGTGTCGAAATCCGTTGGAAATCCGCCGTTGATGACGGACAAACGCCTACAATGGCCACTTTCCATTTTCCCGGAGGTCTAGGTGACTACCTTCAGGAGACGTTAAATGGAGTAACGACCTATTCTAATAAACCCTTTCGCGGCACAGTGGATTTTCAGGAACGCTTTAAAATCACCGGGAAAGTCGAGTGGGCTATCAACTGGACCCCATCGCGCGATGGTTTTGTACAGTCATATTGTAACACCGTACCTACGCCCGAAGGCGGTACGCATGAAGTTGGTTTTTGGGCTGCTATTCTCAAAGGCATTAGAGCTTATGGGGAGTTGGTGAACAATAAAAAGGCCAAAGACATTTCGCGTGAAGACCTTATTTCAGGCGGCTGCGCATTGGTAAGCTGTTTCATCCGAGAACCTGAATTCGTGGGCCAAACCAAAGATAGACTTGCCACAGCCGAAGCACAACGGCTTGTTGAAAATGGTGTTAGAGACCATTTTGATAACTGGCTTGCAGCCGATACTACGTGTGCAAGCGCAATACTAGATTTTCTTATTTTGCGTTCCGAAGAGCGGATGCGCCGCCGTCTTGAAAAGGAAACCCAGCGCAAATCTGCAACAAAGCGGTTACGTTTGCCCGGAAAGCTTGTCGACTGTTCTGCCACATCCAAAGACGGAACAGAAATTTTCTTAGTTGAAGGTGATAGCGCTGGAGGGTCAGCCAAGATGGCTAGAGAGCGTAAAATACAGGCTCTTTTACCTTTGCGCGGCAAAATCTTAAATGTGTTGGGTGCGGCAAGTTCAAAGCTCAATAGCAATCAGGAAATTAACGACCTGGCGCAGGCTTTGGGTGTTGGCCTGGGAACTCGGTTCAATTTGGATGATTTGAGATATGATAAGGTAATTATTATGACCGATGCAGATGTTGATGGGGCGCATATTGCATCGCTCTTGATGACATTCTTCTTTACTCAAATGCGTCCTTTGATTGAAGCGGGCCACCTTTATTTAGCATGCCCACCACTTTATCGTCTCACTCAGGGCGCACATCGTGTTTATTGCCTTGATGAACGAGAGCGGGAATATTGGTTCGAAAAAGGTCTCGGCGGCAAAGGTAAGATTGACGTCAGTCGGTTTAAAGGTCTAGGTGAAATGAACGCTAAGGATCTCAAAGAAACCACAATGGATCCAGTCACGCGAAAATTGATCCGGGTAATCATCGGTGAGGATGAAGCGGAAGAGACTGGAAACCTTGTTGAACGATTGATGGGCAAAAAAGCAGAATTACGGTTCCAATATATCCAGGAAAATGCACGCTTCGCGGAAGAACTGGATGTCTAAACATTTCCTTATTAATTTTCAGAGCATTACTATAACGACTCATGATACTTTGCTCAAAAAAAAACGTTTTGCCACAACGTGAAAAATTTAACTTTCTCTTGCTAGGAAGGATTTCGCTATGACAGGACAATTAACGGTACAATTTGCACAAGAATTCCTTGATAAAAATTTTGCACCATGGATCATTGATTTAAAACCAAAGCTTATTGATTGTGCGAGTGGGACTGCCCGTATTGATATTCCCATCACTCCGCATATCGAGCGCGTTGGTCGTATAGTTTGCGGCCAAGCTATGAGTGCTCTATCAGATACAACTATGGTGTTTGCGTGTTTTAGCCATATGGATAAGCTTATACCGGTGGCTACGACCACGCTGGATACTCAGTTCCTAAGGCCTGCTTCAGGAGAAGCATTAAGTTGTATAGCAAGAGTCGAACGTGCGGGAAAAGCTTTATTTTTCTTGAGCGCTAAACTTGTGACTTTACCAAGTGAAAAGATAGTGGCTAAATCCACCGCAACATTTTATTTGCCCCCAAAATAAAATATCTTCAATGACAACAACCTTTTCCAAGCGCTTTAAGACGCCAATAGTTGTATGGAAGCGGAGTTACGTAACCAGCCAACAACATGAAAGGGACTACCCACCAAGTCAGCTTAGCCCCCCCAGTCATTAGCACATCAACGATATTCATCGCCGCCTCCATTGACACCATTGATATAAGGGACATGCCAATGGCCGTGTTAAAAGCAAGTTTCAATTTCATTTGGCGAGACAGAATGAAAGTTTCAAGCGCGATAGAAGTTATCAAACCATTGATTATGGCCAAAGTCATAATAGCAAGTGTTGGCCATGGAATACCCGTAAACTGGAAAAAGGCAATAGTTCCAAAATCACCAATTGAACACCCGAGCAAGCACCAACATGTATTCTTGGCCGCAGTTTGCCATGTATGACTACATTTCCAATTAATCGAAAGTTTTTCGGCTAAAGCAACCACATCACTCACCTCATTTTCGTGTTCGGTAGATAATACATAAAACCACCAGTAACTGGAAGGTCAAGATGTAACTGATGAAAATATTAAGCACGGCCGTTCTCACAGGATTGTCCGTAAAAACAGTACGTTATTATTACGATATCGGCTTGGTCAAACCTTTCAATAGGAGTAATTCAGGGTACAAAAGGTATGATCAATGCCAAATTCAAAAACTTATCTTTGCAAAACGTGCAAGAGAATTTGGCTTTACCATAGGATTATACAGGTAGCTTCGCGACCTCTATGAAAATCCGACTCGCTCTAGCGCGGATGTAAGAAAACTTGTAAACGTGCGTTAAGAAAGCATAGCAAAAATAGCTGAAACTGCAGTTTTTACATGATCAGCTTTCCCATCTTATAAAAAATTGCAAAGACCGCGACCAACCCGGCTGTCCAATAATTTCTAATTAAGCAACGAACGTTTAGAAGTTCATGCAAACGGGACATTTTCCTGTTGACCTAGCTCAGTCTCACTTGTAGTCACGCTGAAACTCTTTATGTGAAAGAGACGTGGGCGACAGGCCGCAAGGTGTGGCAGGGGACTGTAACTCCCTCGCGGAGACGCACGCTTGGTTCGATTCCAAGGTCGCCCACCACTAAGTCTTCAGAAAACCTCAAAAGACAGACGGAAGTCGGATAGCGGTTACTTATCCGCAGGTTATTGGAGTGTGGAGCGCCTGAGACCTCACAATTGGTCTCTGATCCGGGTGATTTCTATCTGAAAATGCCAGAAGTCTCAGCGGACCTATTTGGCGTGAGGTCTTGAGCCCAAGTGCGATGCTTTATTGATGCGCCAAGCCCAGAACCCAACGCTGATTTTCTCAGTTCAGAGGCAGGTCAGAAAGTGTTTGCAAAGTTTTTGCGGTCAGCTGGGCAGGCTGGTGCCAGTCAAGAATGGCCATCGAGATGTCTGGCGCCAGCCAAGCAAGTGACAGGATGCGACTGACCGAGCCACTCCGCAGACATTCGCGGGTTGCGATGCAGCGTGACTAGTTTGGTAATCCCGGCTTCCAGCACGGTCTCTTTGAAGAACCGCAAAATTGTCCGAGCCTAGATGTGCTTGCCGCGATATCCAGGAAAAGCACAAGTTCTGGCCCGGGCACATGCATGTCCTGATCGGTGGGCCGTTCTTTCCACTACTCACGCAGCAAGCCCAGAATGTCCAAGGGCAGCATGACGTTACGGTTTTTGGTGCCCTTCGCTTGCACGATACGGATGATTTGTTGCGCGCTGAAATGTCCGCGGGCACGAAGGGACGCAATTGGTGTCGATTGTTGAATGTTCGTGGAAAAACCCTCTGTCAATTAAAGTAAATTCGCCTTGGCTAACGGCACACACCCAACGAACGCCCCTATTGCATAGCGATTTAGTGCTTGAACCTCAAATGCCTTATGATGCGCGGTGCCTCATGACCGGTTTGCAGATCTTGGCAAATAATTTACCCACAAAGTTGCGTTTCTTTGCTAGTGAAATTGGACTGCTCAGACCAGTTTTCTGGACATCATCACACGAGGTAGGTTGACAGACCGCACTATTGCATACAAAATGTATACAATTTCTGGAATCATATATGAAACACTTTACGAAAACTGACTGTTTGAATGACTTACGTCGCCGAATTCTGTCAACTGACCTCAAACCAGGCCATGATCTCGATGAGGCGGGCTTGTCAGGCTATTATAACATGTCGCGCACGCCACTGCGAGAGGTGCTGCAGCGCCTTCAGGGCGAAGGCTATGTTGTGATGAGTGAAAACCGTGGTGCCAAGGTGGTATCGATGGACATTGATGTATTGCGAACCTTCTTTCAGACAGCCCCAATGGTCTATGCAAATATCGCACGTCTAGCCTGCGAAAACCGCACCACTGCTGAACTGGATAACTTAAAGCGGGCGCAGATAAATTTTGCAAATGCAGCAAAATCTTCTGATGCAGAAGAGGTTGCGCTTGCAAATCACCAGTTCCACGCGATTATTGGTAAAATGGCTTCCAACACTTATTTGCTGGCATCGCTTGCACGGCTGCAAATTGACCATACCCGGATGAGCCAAACTTTCTATCGCCCTGCTGAACCTGCAGAGACGATGCTCGTTCTCAAAGCAATCGAACAACACGATGCAATGATCACTGCCATCGAGGCTTGCGAAGGCGCTCTGGCCGTCGACCTCACACTGCAACATTGGGATCTGAGCCGTGACCGGATGGAACGTTACGTGCGCCCTGATCCGCTGCCAGTTGATGTCATTTCTCTAAAGGATCAACGCAATGCATTTTGAAGGCATCTACACACCTCTGGTGACTCCATATCACGATGATTTCTATTTGAATGAAAGCGCCCTAGCGGAAACAGTAGAGCATTTGATCGCAGTAGGCGTGCACGGAATTGTCGTGGCTGGTTCCACAGGAGAGTACTACGCACAGACCCCTGAGGAGCGGCTAGAAATGATGACGCGCTGTGCTGAACTGATCAAAGGGCGCATACCGATGGTCATTGGAACAGGAGCCATTCGTACCGAAGACAGCATTATGTATGCCAAAGCCGCGAAGGCTGCGGGTGCGAATGCATTGTTAGTCACCACGCCACCCTATGCCTATCCAACAGGCCGCGAGATTGCGCTGCATGCCTTGGCAGTGGACCGCGCGGCGAACCTGCCCGTCATGCTATATAACTACCCCGGTCGGATGTCGGTGGATATGGATGAAGACTGTCTTGATCGTCTTGGGCGCTCACCCAACTTCTGCGGAATTAAGGAAAGTTCCGGCGATATCAACCGCTTGCACATGTTGGCACGCAACTACCCGCATATCGCTCTGTCCTGTGGCATGGATGATCAGGCGCTGGAATTCTTTGCATGGGGCGCGCGTAATTGGGTGTGTGCGGGATCTAACTTTGCTCCCGAAGCACATATTGCGCTTTACGAGGCCTGCGTACTCGAAGGTGATTTCACCAAAGGGCGCGCGATCATGTCCGCCATGCTGCCTTTAATGCGCATCCTCGAACAGGGCGGAAAATTTGTGCAATGCATCAAATACGGGCTGACATTGCGCGGCATTGATGCAGGCCCACCGCGCAAACCGCTCCAACCACTCAATAAAGACGACAAACGCGAACTGGCCGAGGTGATCCGTACCATGAACACAGTGGTTTCCAGCATCAAGGAGGCTAACAGATGACCGACCTGCTGACACACGCCGAATATTCCGCCATCGCGGAGACATTGGACTTGCCGCGTAGTCCGTTCATCGATGGAAAATACAGACGTGGTAACGGCCCAATGATGGCAACGACCAACCCCGCGACAGGCGCCGCGATCGCGCAGATTTCTACTGCAGATACAACTGATGTGGACCTTGCGGTCACCAAAGCGCGCGAGGCGTTTGACCAAGGGCGTTGGTCCAAAATGGACCCCGATGCGCGCAAGGATGTACTGATCCGACTGTGCAAGTTGATCACACGCAACCGCCGCGAATTGGCGGTGATGGAGAGTGTAGAGTCCGGTAAGCCAATTCTTGACTGCGAAACGATTGATCTGCCTGAAACGATCCACTGCATCAAGTGGCACGCGGAAGCTGCCGATAAGATTTATGATCAAACAGCTCCCACTGGGGACGGCGCAATGGGAATGATCGTGCGCGAACCCGTGGGTGTCGTTGCGGCCATTCTTCCGTGGAACTTTCCACTAATGATGCTGGCATGGAAAATTGGTCCGGCACTGGCGGCTGGCTGCTCTGTCATCGTGAAACCCGCCGAACAGACTAGCCTGACCGCGCTGCGCGTTGCCGAATTAGCGCACGAGGCCGGCATACCACGCGGCGTTCTCCAAGTTCTTCCCGGTGACGGGCCATCGGTCGGGGAACCGCTAGGCCGGCACATGGACGTCGATATGGTCAGTTTCACGGGGTCAACTGAAACCGGCCGCCGTTTCTTGTACTATGCGGCCGATAGCAACCTAAAGAAGGTAGTTCTGGAATGTGGCGGCAAAAACCCCGCTGTGGTGTTCGACGATGCGGAGAACCTAGATCACGTGGCTGAACATGTGGTCAATGGGGCGTTCTGGAATGCGGGGCAGAACTGCTCTGCAACGTCTAGGTTGATTGTACACACCAGCGTGAAAGATGCGTTACTTGAAAAAATCAATGCGCGGCTGCGCGATTGGAAAGTCGGTGATCCGCTTGATCCCACTACCCACATCGGAGCATTGATTGATTCGGAGCATTGTACCAAAGTGCGCAGCTTTCTGGACGATATCGGCGATGGACCTTTCGTGTCCCCGATGATTTTCGAGGTCAAAGCCGACGACCCGCGCGCGCGCCACGAAATCTTTGGCCCTGTGCTTTGTGTGATGACCGCGGCTAGTAATGATGAAGCGGTGCAGGTCGCCAATGACACGGATTATGGCCTTGCAGCGTCGGTGTTTTCGCGCGGTGGTCGCAATGCGATCCGTGCGGCCC
>MDTB01203678.1_pt1 | contig 11456 bp, 13 predicted proteins | sample 811161 | NCBI WGS metagenome assembly MDTB01 (sample SAMN05326650, study PRJNA326480) | marine metagenome | isolation source: seawater | place: Mediterranean Sea | collected 2009
ATGAACAAGCATTTATGTATTCTTCTATGGGAAGAAACACAAATATTGGCTTTAGAATGATTTACTAGTTGAGTTATTTAGTATCGTTTATATAGTCATATTATTGTGACTTATTTAAAATTCTCATTAGGAATATTTGTAGCACTTGCAGCTAGCAGATTTATTCCACATCCTCCTAATTTTACCAGTTTGTTAGCTTTAAGTTTTTATGTGCCTGCAATTTTGGGAATTAGATATTTACCAGTTTTATTGATAAGTTTTGTATTAACTGACTTATTTATTGGTCTTCATGGGGTTACTTTTTTTACTTGGGGTAGTGTAATTTTCATCGGGTTTGTTGCTAAATTTTTTGCAAAAAATTTATTAAATAGAATGTTTGGTTCATTTCTAGGAGCTTGTGCATTTTTTATAATTACTAATTTTGGTGTTTGGTCACTAGGCTCATATGGATATACATTAGAGGGTTTGATTATATGCTATACTTTAGCATTACCATTTTTTGGATATACAATAATTTCAACAATAATATTTTCAGCAATAATTGAGTTTTTTATTCAAAGAAAATTTATACAAAAAAAACAGAATTGGTTATTTAGACACTCCAATTAATTATAGTGACAGCAAAAATATTATTGTAAAATAATATATAATAAAAAATTAATATGAGCGCACCTACTAGAAATGAAAAATTATATAGTTTAGTAATTTATTTAAGCTTATTATTCTTATTATTCTTTTTAAGATCTTATCATTCATTTTTTGACTTATCTGTTGGGGAACATACCTGGACTTGGTTGAGTGTAGGTAAATCGTTGTATAATGGAAATCTTCCATTTATTGAATTATTTACTCTTAGAGGTCCGTTTACTTTTGTATTCTACGCTTTACCTTTTTTATTTGAAAATTACATAATTGCTTTGAAATTTTTAGTAATCATTTCTCTATGGATTTCATCAATTGCCATATTTAAAATTTCAAAAAAACTTTACGGAAAAAAAGCTGCAATTTTTTCATCATTTGGATTTTTATTAATTACATCATCTGAGACAAGTTTCTTAAGTGCTGAGCCAGAATTATTTATTATGCCATTTTTGTCATTCTATATTTATTTTTTATTTAAAGATTTGGTAAATCCTAATAGAAATAGCATAATATTTGCCGGAATTTTAATTAGTTTAGCAACTCTTGTTAGGCCTAATTTAGGAATTATTGCATTTTTTGGATGTTTTATTTACTTACTTTCTGAAAAAAATAAGTTTTTAAATTTAATTACCTATATAGCATCAGGCTTACTTCCTCTATTAGTAACCATAATATTATATTCAAATGTTCCTGATGGTTTAGAGATATTATGGAACTCAACTATAGAGTCTTCTTTAGCGTTTACTGGGAAAAGACCTTTTTTGATTGGTTATTTTTTATTTTTTGACGTTTTTGCTTTAAAGCAGTGGTATCCAATTTTTATTTTTTCAGTTTGTATTCCTTTTGTAAATAAGAAATTAAAAAAAGAGCCGTTTATACTATTATTTTTTGTGGTGATAATAATATTCTCTATTTTATTATCCAGAAAATTTTCTTCTTATAATATTTTGTTAATATTTCCATTTGTATCTGTAATAGCCTCAAGTTTTTTTGATAAAAACAATGAGTATCCAAAAAAAATAGCAATTGGATTTATAATTTTTTGTTATTTAGGCCCATTAATAAATAATCTAACTTCGCAGATAAAATTAAAATATAGACCAATAAATAAAACTATAGTTCTTGGTAAATATATAAAAAAAATTATCAAAGAAGATGAAACAATATTTTCTTTTGACAATGGATTGTATTTATTACTCAATAAAAAAATTCCTACCAGAGTTGCACATCCATCAACTATCTTTAGATATTATGTACTAAGAGCTTTTTATGGAGATCTAAATTATAATACAGAGATAGAGCTGACTAAAATATTTGATAAAAATCCAGACTATATAATAATGTTAGAAATCTGGGAAAATCAATTACCAAATGCCATTAAGAATAGAATAAGATCTGATTACACATTAGTAGAATTTATTAATGAAAAAGAAAAAAAAAAATTGAAAAAAGTAAATAGAAATTATTTAAACACAACATCACTATACAAGCTAATTAATAGATGAAATTATTTCTAGACTCAATAGTTTTGATAAAATAAAATTAAAGTGAGTACAACAAAAAAATTAGAATTAGTTTATAAACTAATATGATTTTATGTGACAAATTTTTAACTAATTTAATGAAACTATTAACATTTTTTTTTAAAATTATAAAATTTATAAATTTAAGAAATATTGTATCTACTTTATGGATTTTTTTTTATAGTTTAACAGCACAAAACACAAGATACCCTAAATATCTACTAAAATTTGAACTTGAAATTGCTAAGTTTTTTAATACTAAGTATGCTTTAACATTCTCAAATGGGACTACAGCCTTAAATGCAATACTTTATTCTGTAGGAGTTAAAAAAAAAAGCAAAGTACTAATCTCAAAATTAAGTTTTCCATCTGTTATATCATCAATTCTACGCTTAGGAGCTATTCCAATATATTTAGATTTTGATAAAAATTTACAAATCAAAAAAATAGATAAAAAAGAAATACTTAATGCAAATTTTTTGTTAATCACACATACTTTTGGCATCCCACAAAATAAGCTATTAATAAATAAGTTTTTAGAAATTAATCCAGAATTAATCATTATAGAAGATATAAGCCATTCTCAAGGAGCAAAAATTGAAAATTTTTTTGCTGGTACCCTTGGTGTTGCTTCATTTATGAGTATGCAGGGCGATAAAGCCATAAGTGCAGGTGAAGGTGGTGTAGCTTTTACTAATGATGAAAAAATTTATAATAAAATGCTTTACTTAATGCACTTAAATAGACCCAATAAAGAAAATCCAAAATTTGACTTACTATCTAGAATAGGATTTTTAGGTAAAGGACGAATGAGTCCAATAGGAGCAGTTTGGGCACAAAGAGATTTAACTAACCTAAAAAAGAGAAATAATATCTTAAGAAAAAAATTTAAAATTATTTATGATGGGTTAAAGAATTGTAAAGACTTAAAAGCACCTGCTATAGATAATTTTGATAATATAGGAGGCTTTTATTATGGTTTACCAGTATTCATAAAATCTCAGAAAATTTTGCAATTTTTAAAAAAATATTTTCATATAACTAGATATAATTGGCCACATTTAGATAAAAGTGAAGACTTCAATGATCCAGATAAGTTTATTAATTTAATTTATAGCTCAGAGCCAAATGTCTCAAAAGTTTTTGAAAAAAGTAATGATATTAGAGATGAGTTATATTTTTTTGATCTTAAGAGTTTAATGTTGATGAATAATTATTTAATTAAAAAAAAAATAATAAACTTTACAAAGAAGCTTTATTAAACTAATAAAGATTATGCTAAATTTTATAATTTTTTTTTATTAGAAATAATTTAATTAAACCAAAGAATGATTGTAAAACTAGTGTTAAATTTACAGAACTTTCACCTCTTTTTCTATTAATAAAAACTGTACTAACCTCATGAATTCTAAATTTGTTAATATCTAATACTAAAAGAATTTCAGATAACACAATAAAGCCATCACCAATTTTACCACATTTATTGGTAATTAAACGGGCCGCTTTTTTCGAGTAAATTCTAAAACCATTTGTGTAGTCTTTGACTTCAACATTTAGCATAGTTTTGGCTAATATATTTGATAACTTAGAAAAAATTTTCCTTGATAAAGACCAGTTTATAATTTTACTTTTTGGCAAATATCTACTTGCGATTAACAAGTCGATATTTTTTTTTTTAAATAATCTAATATTTTTTTTAAGTTCCGAAGGTTTATGAGAAAAATCTGCATCCATTTCAATAAATATTTGATTATTTTTTTTTTTTAAACAATTGTCTAAAACCATAAAGAACAGCTGAACCTCTACCTTTACAATTTATACGGTGAAAATATTTAATGCTTTTTTCAAATTTATTTTTTTTTAAAATTTGTTTCATAATATTATTTTTTGAATCGTCTACAATTGCTATAGAAGCTGTAGGTACATTTTTTTTAATATTTCTTAATAACGGAATTATATTTTTATCTTCATTAAAAGTAGGTATAACTATGTTAATCTCAGTCATTTGTAGAAATAATTTAAATTATTTTTAAATTTAGCACTTTTCCAATTCAAGCGTAAAATTTTTCTATTATCAGAAATTAAGTAAGTTATTCTATTTGAGTCCAAAAATTTAATTTTCTTGTTATATTTTTCAGATATCAGTTGTGCTATGTTTTTTAAACTAAATTTAATTCCACTTCCAATATTATATATACCAGAACATTTCTTCTTTCTCATTACATTAATTGCTTTAGCTATATCCTTGGCACTTAAAAAATCTCTGAAATGATTTAAATTTTTTAAAACAATTATTTTTTTTGATGATTTAATCAACTTAATTATAGTCGGAATTACAAATGGTGCTTTTTGTTTTTTATCAGTAAAACTAAATATTCGTCCTATGCAAAGATCTATAGGCGAGTTTTTCAATTTATTAATGAGAATGTTTTCTGCTAGTAATTTAGTTTTTCCATATTTACTTTGAGGTATTGCTTTATTTTTCTCATTTATTTTAGTGAATTTTGTGTTCAATTTATAAACATGTGAAGTTGATGAAAAGAAAAACCACTTAGGTTTTTTTTTTTTTTTTAAGTATTGAATTTACTAAATTGAGTGTACCATTAACGTTGACATCATATGCTTTTTTGTAGCTTTTATTAACCACATTAGTGGGGACTACAGCTGCACAATGAATTACTATATCAAAATTTTTTTTATTAATCCATTTTTCGACGTCCTTTATATTTGTAATATCTTTTCTAAACTCATAAAATTTATAAGGTAAATATTCTTTAATTTTTTTACCTAAAACTCCAGATGAACCAGTGATAGCGCAAGTAATCATCTAAAATTTTGTGACATTCAGCAATAATTCGGTCATTTTATTTAATATTTTCTTTTCAATTTTTTCTGTCGGAAGCCCTATAAAAAAACCTTTCTTATCTATGATATTTGAATTCATCAATTCTTTTTTATTAAATTTAATGTTATACAATTTTATAGCTGGTTGATTTGCAAAATTTCCACTTATTATTGGCCTTGTTTCCACATTATTTTTATTTAGGTAGTCTAAGTATTTTTTTTTATTAGTCTTAAATTTATGATTTATTATTAATGGAAACCCGAACAGACTTGGTTTTATGTTTGATTCATACTCGAAGAAATTAAATTGGCTTTGCCAATTTGGAGAATTCTTTAAAGTTGCTATTATTTTATCTCTATTTTTTTTTCTTATTGCAATTAATTGATCTAGTCTCTTTAACTGGTTAAGACCAATAGCAGCAGAAATTTCTAGTGGTCTTAAATTAAATCCGGAGTTTATAAAATTAAAATCTTTATTTTTTTTATTTGTGAGATCTCTATCCCATCCATGAGCTCTTAATGATTTAAGTAATTGATAATCCCCTTTAGTTTTACAAGCAATCATTCCACCTTCTCCGGCAGTTATTTGATGAGAATAATAAAACGAAAATGAGCTGAAATCTCCAAATGAACCTAAATATTTTTTTTTATAAATAGAGCCTAAAGATTCACAATTATCTTCTATTAAATATATATTTTTCTTTTTTGTATAATCTCTAATTTTATCAATTTCAGAACAATTGCCCAAAACATTAATTAACATTATTGCTTTAGTTTCTTTTGATATATTTTTTTTGATAAGTTCTAAATTTATTGAAAAAGTGTTTATATCTACATCAATTAATTTTGGTTTTAACCCAGCCTGAATTATAGGCCATAAAGTTGTTGACCAGCACACAGCTGGCACTAAACATTCATCACCTTTTTTTAATCTATTTTTTTTTTTAGGATTGATTAAAGCAAACATTGCCAATAGGTTTGCAGAAGAACCTGAATTAACCATTAAACAATAATTTAAAGATAACTTTTTTTTGAAATAATTTTCAAATTCGATTGTTTTTTTAGACATTGTTAATTGTTTGCTAATTAATACTTTTGCTCCTTCAATTAAATCTTTTTTGTTAAAAGAATTTTCATGAAGGGGGTAACTAAAGAATCTAGGTGTTTTTTTTTTAAAATGAAATAATTGTGATAATTTATTTTTCATACATTAAAGTTATTAAAGATAAGCTAAAATCACATTATTAATTAATAAATAATTATGTAAAGTAATATAAGTATATTAATTTTAGACAACATATTTAAAAAAAATACAAATAACTATTATTTTAACTTAATTTTTATAATTTTTAATAATCTCAGGTGTTATTTTCTAAATAACGTTAAATTAACTACAATTTAATAAATAGTCTATATATTTATATTTACAAAAATTAAAATATAAAATGTTAAACATATGATGAAGAAAAAATTTATTATTCTATTAAGTAAAGTTTTTTTATCTTTATATTTATTAGAATATTTAAAAATAAATGAAATATAATTTTAAAGAAAAAAAAGATATTACAGAAATTAAAAAAATTTCTTTAAAAAAGTATGATTTTATTATTTTAGGATCTGGCCCTGCTGCTGCAATTCTTTCTAATGAATTAATCTCAAGTTTTAAAAATGTCGCTAAAATATTAGTAATTGAAAAAGGCGATATTGTCAAAAGTGAATATAAAAAAATATTTTATAGTAGCTTACCAATAAAATTAAATTCTAGAGTTTACACTGTTGGTGGTAGCAGTAACGAATGGGCCAATATATCGTCATATTTTGAAAAATTTGAAATGGAAGCTCGGTGGGAAAAAAAAAATAAGAATCTATGGCCATTAAGTCATAAAGAATTAATTTATTATTATGAAAAACTAAATGAAAAATATGGATTTGGGTATAAAAAATTAGTTAAAAAAAAATTTAAATTACCTTTCGAAATTAGACAATTTATTATTAAAAACAATCCTATGAAATTTCAAAATTTAATAAATTTTAAAAAAATTGATTTGATTTATAATTGCGAAATAAAATCGATAGATGATTTTGCGAATTCAACACATGCTTTCACAAAAAAAAAAAAATTTTTTCTTTAAAGCTAAGAAATTAATAGTGTGTTGTGGTGGCATTGAAACAGTCAAACTAATATTAAATTCTTTAAAAAACAAAAAACTAAAAAATATGAAAAATAAAAAATTAGTTGGAAAGTATTTTATGAATCATCCCAAGTTAGATTTGGGGCACCTCGAATACCCAAAAACTAACTTAATAAAAAAACTTTTACTTACCAAGGACAATAATTTTTCTACTTACTATGGTGTCTCTTTAGATCAAAAAATACAAAAAAAATGCAACATGTTAAATACTTATTTAAGATTTGAAAGATCATCTAGCAAATTTACAAAATTTTTAACCCTATTTAAATCTCAATCAATTAATAATTTGTTAAAAAAAACAAATAAATATTTTTATAAAGTTAGACTTTTTTGTGAAATGACTCCTAATAAAAAAAATAAAATTCAATTAAAAAAAAATAACTTATATGTCGACTATAAATTTAGTAAATCTGATTATAAAACAATAGAACTATTGGTGAAAAAAATTATAAATCATTTTAGTTTTAATCCAAAAAAAGAAAAAAATATTCAATTTTCACTAAAATATATAAACAAAAAAAGTGTTGATGCCTCCCATCATATGGGAGGATTAATTTTTAATCATAAAAAAAATGAAACAAGTGTTGATAAAAACCTTAAAATTAGTGGCCTTCAAAACATATATGTTTGCAGTAGCGCAATATTTCCAACATCAGGGAGTGTTAACCCTACAATGACAATATGTGCATTAAGTAACAGATTGGGAGATCATCTAGGAAAAAAAAATTAACATGAAAATAATTAGGAAAATATTTTTTATTATTTTTGCATTGCTAAATAAAATTAATTTACATTTTAAACTGAGGTTTCTTGGAAATTTTCTCGATTTATTAAGAGTCCATATTTTGAAAATATGTGGATCAATTATAGGTCAAAATTCATTTATTTATCCTAACGTTTTAATAATTGATCCAAAAAAATTAAAAATTGGAAATAATTCTAATATTGGCTCAAATAGTGAAATATTTAATTATAATTATTTTGAAATAGGAGATGATGTTGATATAGGAACTCAGTTTTATATAAACACAAACAATCATAAGTTTGATGATCCATCTAAAAAACTTGCTTATCAGGGAACAATTTCAAAAAGAATAACTATAGGTTCTGATATTTGGATAGGTGCTAGGGTATCTATTTTATCGGGTGTTAGGATTAATGATAGAGTAGTAATAGGGGCAGGTTCTGTAGTAACACAGGACTTAGAGTCTGGGTATGTTTATGCTGGTGTTCCAGCAAAAAAAATTAAAAAACTAAATTCTTAAATTTATTTAGATGTTAAAAAAAATTTTATTTATTTTAGATAAAAAACAAAAAAAAGATTTTTATTTTTTAAGTTTTTATAATTTTGTCAATTCCTTATTAGAAATTGTAGGTGTAATTTCGCTCTCAGTAATTGTACTTATTGTTTTAAATCCTCATATTTATTTAGAAAAATTAAATGATTTTTTTATTTATAAATATGCTTTATCTTTAGGCTTCAACCAACTAAAAAATTTAGGTTTTTCTTTATATTTTTTTTCTTTTATTTTTTTAATTACAGCAATTATAAAGTTTTTAATTAAATATTATTCTATAAAATTTTCTATTAATCTAAGTTTAGAAGTTAGTAATATAATTTATAAAAACTATTTAAATACAAAGTACATTCACTTATTTGATGCAACATCATCAAAATTATTAAATTTAGCAAATTATCATTCATATAAGTTTTCAAACTCGATAATTAACCCTATACTTAATTTAGTTGGCTCCTTTTCATTAATCCTGATTTTATTAATTTCTTTTTTGTTTATTGGAGGCATCAAAACAATTTTATCTTTAGCATTTATTTTCATTATTTGTTTAATAATCTATCTTTTTTTAAATAAAAGAATTGCTACTAATGAAAAACAAATTATTCAAAGTGATATAAATAGACAAAATCTTCTTAACGAAAGTTTTAATAATATAAAATATCTAAAATTATCAAAAAAATATTTTAAACTTTTAGATAAATACAAATTTTTTGGTTTAATATTTGGAAAGGCATTAAAATTTAATCAAACCTCTCTTCATTTAGCCAAACCTATCTTGGAGATTTCTTTTTTAGTTATAGCAATTGCTTTTGTAACCGTTAATCTAAGTGCTGAAAATCATAATTTAATTGAGCATCTTCCGATTATATCCTTCTTTCTTTTATCATTTTATAGAATGATACCAAGTATTCAAGTTATGTATCAATCAATTGTTCATATCAAAGGAAGTTTGGGTACACTAAATTACATACAAGAAGAATTAAACAAAAAAAATCTACAAGAAATACTTTTAAAAAATGAAGAATTAGAAAATGTAGATTTTAATAGAAGTATAACTTTAGATAAAATTGATTTTAATTATCCTAATGGTAAAAAATTATTTTCAAACATATCTCTAGAAATAGAAAAAAATACATGTGTTGCATTCTTTGGAAAATCTGGTGAAGGAAAAACCACAATTGTAGATATAATTTGTACCCTTATGGATCCAGATAAAGGAAATATACTTTTAGATGATGTTAAAATTAATGAAAAAAATAAATTATCATATCAAAATAAAATTGGATATCTCTCTCAAAATTTTTATATAATTAATGATACGCTTATAAATAATGCTACATTTTATGATTTTAATAGACAAAAAAATAATGAGAAAGCAAAAAAGATTCTATTTAAGTTATTTGAAGAATCTGAAATTAAAAATTTGATAAATTCAGAAGAAAAAATTGGAGAAAATGGAATTAAACTTTCTCAAGGTCAGAGACAAAGACTTATAATAGTAAGATTATTATATGAAAATAAAGAAATATTAATTTTAGATGAGCCGACTAGCTCAATAGATAAAAATAATATAATAAAGTTGAAAGATATAATTCAAGATTTAAAGAAAACTAAGACAATTATTTTAACTTCTCACAACAAAGAAATATTAAAAGTATGTGATAAAATTTTTATGGTTCAAAATGGCCAAGTAAAACATGTTTTACAGAATGAATTAATTGATGAAGATAATGAAAAATAAAAAAATTTTAGTTATTGGTGCAGGTTGGTATGGATGTCATATAGCATTATATTTAAAAAATCTTGGTCACAACATTATTATTTTTGAGAAAAACAAAGATATTTTTTTAGGCTCTTCAGGATATAATCAATTTAGACTTCATACTGGATATCACTATCCTAGATCTTCAGATACAATTAATGAAACAAAAATAAATTATTTAAAATTTAAAAGATTATATAAAAAATTTATTTATTTTCCTAAAAACAATATTTATTGCATTGCAAATAAAAAATCATTAATTGATTCTGAAAGTTACAAGACATTAATCAGAGCACAAAAATTAAAATTAAAGATAAAAAGTTTTAGGTTTTTAAATGATATAGAAGACTCATTTATTTCAAATGAAGGAGTGCTATTAAATAATAAAATCAAAAATTTTTATAAAAAAGAACTCAAAGATAATTTATTTTTTAAAAAAAAGGTTAAAGATATTAAAAAATTAAGAAAAGAATATGATTTTATTTTAGATTGCTCTAATAGTACATTTAAAAATAAATTAAATAACAACTTTAAATATGTATTAACAATTTCATTGGTATACAAAAAAAGAAAAAATCATACAATTTATCCAATAACAATTATGGATGGGGAACTTCCATCATTATATCCTTATGCTGATAAAAAAAATTTTTATACTTTAACACACTCAAAGTATACACACATCAAAAGGTTTAGAAGCATTAATGCTCTAGAACTTTTTAAAAAAAAAATAAATAAAAAAGAAATAAGTAAAATTAAAAATAATATGGAAAAAGAGATAATAAATTATTTTCCAAAGTTTAAAAAATTACTTACTTATAAGACATATTTTTTATCTTACAAAGTTTTACCAAATGAAAAATCTGCTAAGAGATCAATATTTATTTCTAGAGATAGAAATTTAATCATGTGCACATCTCCAAAAATAACAAATATTTTTTCTTTTCAAGATTATATTGAAAAAATAATCTGAAATGAAAAATAGAATAGCTATTGTTGGTTATACAGGTTTAGTTGGGGGCAATTTATACAAACAATATAAAAAAAATTATAAGTATATCGATTTATTTAATTCAAAAAACATAAGTAAAATAAAAAAAAAATCTTTATATAAAAAAATAATTTGTGCTGGCTTGCCAGCAGAAAAATGGAAGGCAAATAAATTTCCAAAAAAAGATAAATTGAATACTTTAAA
>MDTB01241131.1_pt1 | contig 11456 bp, 11 predicted proteins | sample 811161 | NCBI WGS metagenome assembly MDTB01 (sample SAMN05326650, study PRJNA326480) | marine metagenome | isolation source: seawater | place: Mediterranean Sea | collected 2009
ACAAAGAAAACTTTGAAAAAACAAAAAAAGCCGGAGAAATTGCTGCCGGAGCTTTAGATGAGGTTGCTAAAATTATCAAACCAGGTATTCGAACAGACAGTATAGATAAACTATGCTACGAATATATTAAAGATAATGGAGCTTACTCAGCTCCTCTTTATTATAGAGGGTTTCCTAAGTCTTGCTGTACTTCTTCTAATCATATTGTTTGCCATGGAATACCATCTAACAAAATTTTAAAAGATGGAGATATTGTCAATGTTGACGTCACAGCTTTAAAAGATGGTTGGCACGGAGATACTAGTAGAACTTTTGAAATTGGAGAAGTTTCAATTAAAGCAAAAAAATTGGTAAAGACAACTTATGATGCAATGATGGAGGCTATTAAAATTGTTAAAGAAGACATTTATTTAGGAGATATTGGTGCCACTATTCAAAATTATGTTGAGGCTGAAGGATTTTCAGTAGTTCAAGATTTTTGTGGACATGGAATTGGAAAACTTTTTCATAAAGAGCCTAATATATTACATTACGGAAAAAAAGGCTCTGGTGAAAAAATAAAAGCTGGAATGATTTTTACTATTGAACCTATGATAAATTTTGGAAAATTTGAAACTAAGACTTTAAATGACGGTTGGACCGCTGTAACAAAAGATAAATCTCTATCTGCACAATTTGAACATACTATAGGAGTAACAAAAGATGGTTATGAAATTTTTACACTATCAAAAAAAAAATGATTGAGAGATATACGAGGAAAGAAATTAAAAGTATTTGGGAAGATAAAAACAAATATTCTATGTGGCTTGAAATTGAATTGGCAGCAGCAGCAGCTATGGAAAAATTCAAAATTATTCCGAAAGGAGTCACTAGAAAAGTTAGATCAAAAGCCAAAATTAATGTGAAAAGAATTTTAAAGATTGAAGAAAAAGTTAAACACGACGTAATAGCTTTTCTTACTTCAATTACAGAAAAAGCTGGTAAAGAAGCAAGGTATCTTCATAAAGGTATGACATCGTCAGATGTTTTGGATACTTGTTTTAATCTTCAACTAAAAAAATCAGGTCAAATATTATTGAAAGATATCGATCAATTACTTATTTCTCTCAAACGTCAAGCCTTAAAACATAAGTACACAATATGTATTGGTAGAAGCCACGGTATACATGCTGAACCGATTACTTTTGGGTTTAAAATGTTAACTTTCTATCAAGAATTTTTAAGAAATAAGAAGAGATTAGAAAATTCAATTCAAGAAATTTCTACATGTGCAATCTCTGGATCAGTGGGAACATTTGCGAATGTAGATCCCAGAGTAGAAAGTTATGTTGCCAAAAAATTAAAACTTAATATAGAACCAGTTTCTACACAAATTATTCCAAGAGATAGGCACGCTCAATTTTTTTCTACTCTTGGAATTATAGCTAGTTCAATTGAAAGATTAGCTACAGAAATAAGACATCTACAAAGAACGGAAGTTTTAGAAGTTGAAGAATTTTTTGGAAAAAAACAAAAAGGATCTTCAGCAATGCCGCATAAGAAAAATCCAATTTTAAGTGAAAACTTAACTGGTTTAGCTAGGCTAATTAGATCAAGTGTAATTCCAGCTTTAGAAAATGTATCATTATGGCACGAAAGAGACATTTCTCACTCAGCAGTAGAGAGAAATATTGGTCCAGATGCAACTATTGCCTTAGATTTTGCTTTGGTGAGATTAGCGAACGTCGTTAATAATTTAAATATTTACCCAAAAAAAATGCTTAAAAATTTAAATATTACGAATGGTGTATTTTTTTCACAAAGAATTTTACTTGAGTTAACCAATGTAGGCTTTACTCGAGAGGAAGCTTACAAAATTGTTCAAAAAAATGCAATGCAATCTTGGAAACAAAACTCATCTTTTTTAAAAAGAATTATTTCAGATAAAAAGATTACTAATAAAATACCTGTTAATAAACTTAAAAAGTTATTTGATTTTGGTTACCATACAAAAAAAATTAATATAATTTTTAATAGAAGTCTAAAAAGAAAGTAATCAGATGAATAAAGGCAATAAATTGTACGAGGGTAAAGCAAAGATCATTTACGAAACTAAAGACAAAAATTTGGTAATTCAACATTTTAAGGATGACGCTACTGCATTCAATAATTTGAAGAAAGCAAAAGTTGAAGGTAAAGGAGTTTTGAATAATAGGATTTCAGAATATATATTAACTAATCTGTCACAGTGTGGAATAAAAACACATTTAGTGAAAAGGCTAAACATGAGAGAACAATTAATCAAAAAAGCTGAAATTTTTCCGATAGAATTTATTGTTAGAAATATTGCTACTGGTTCACTTACGAAAAGATTAGGAATTCCAGAGGGAACTGTTCTTGAGAAACCATTGTTAGAATACTGTTATAAAAAAGATGAGTTAAATGATCCATTAATTTCAAGAGAGCATATTTTTTCTTTTGGATGGGCCACAGAGAATGAAATAAGATTTATAGACAAAATGACATTAAAAATAAATGATATTTTATTAGGTATGTTTAGAGCTATAGGTATTAAACTTGTTGATTTTAAAATTGAATATGGAAAAGCATGGAATAAAGATACCGAAAAAAAGGAGATAGTTTTGGCAGATGAAATAAGTCCAGATACGTGTAGATTATGGGACTCAAAAACCGAAAAAAAACTAGATAAAGACAGATTTAGAAAAGATTTAGGAAATATTATTCAAGCCTATCAAGATGTTGCAAGAAGATTTGGAATTATGCCTGAAGAAACTAATATAAGCGAAGTTAATTTTGGAAAAACTATTCCTATAAAATTCAAAAAAAAATAAATTGAAATTTTCAGTTACAGTAAAACTAAAAAAAGATGTATTGGATCCACAAGGAAATGTAGTACAAAATACTCTAAATAATTTAGGAATGAGTAGCCTAAAATCTATCAGACAAGGAAAATTTTTTGAAATAGAAATCGATGAAAAAGATCAAAAAAAAGCTGAGGATAAAGTTGATGAAATGTGTAAAAAACTTTTAGTAAATTTAATTATTGAAGATTATAAAATTAATAAAATATCATGAAATCCTCGGTGATTATTTTTCCTGGTTCAAACTGTGATAGAGATATCGCAAATGCTCTTGAGAAAATGCAGTTTAAAAATCAGATGGTTTGGCACAAAGAAACAAAATTACCAAAATCTGATTTAATTGTCATTCCTGGAGGTTTTTCATATGGTGATTACTTACGTTCTGGTGCGATTGCAGGAAAATCTTTAATAATTGAGGAGGTAGTTAAAGCAGCTAAATCTGGGTGCTTAGTTTTAGGTATTTGTAATGGGTTTCAAATTTTGACAGAAACTGGATTGTTAAAGGGAACTTTGTTGAGAAATAAAAATCTTAAATTCATTAATAAAGATATAAATATTAAGGTAATTAATAACCAGACAAGATTTACTTCAAAATATAACTTGAATCAGGTTTTGAAAATAAATATTGCACACAATGAAGGTAATTACTTTACAAATTCAACTCACTTAAATGAACTTAAAAATGAAAATTTAGTTGCATTTAAATATTGTGATGAAAAAGGAAGTATTAATGATCAATCTAATCCAAACGGAGCTATAGAAAACATCGCAGGCATATTTAACTCCAAAAAAAATATTTTAGGGATGATGCCACATCCTGAAAGAATGGTTGATAAACTTATATCGAATACAGATGGAGTAAATTTATTTTCGAGTATATTGAACTAAAATGGAAATAAACAATAAGATAATTGAAAAACATGGCTTGAAACTAGATGAATACGAAAGTATAAAAAAACTACTTAAAAGAAATCCTAATTTGTTAGAACTTGGCATTTTTTCTGCAATGTGGAATGAGCACTGTTCTTATAAATCTTCTAGATTACATTTGAAAAAACTTCCTACAAAGGGAAAGCAGGTGATACAAGGTCCTGGTGAAAATGCTGGAGTCATTGATATTGGAGATGATGATGCTATTGTTTTTAAAATCGAAAGCCATAATCACCCCTCCTATATTGAACCTTATCAAGGGGCCGCTACAGGAGTCGGGGGGATTCTTAGAGATGTTTTTACTATGGGAGCAAGGCCGATAGCGTTACTAAATTCAATTCACTTTGGTTCACCGTCTCATCCAAAAACTAAGAGTTTACTCAATGGAGTTGTTTCTGGCATAGGTGGTTATGGAAATTGTATAGGTATTCCAACTGTTGCTGGTGAAACTAAATTTAATGAAACATATAATGAAAATATATTGGTTAATGCCATGGCCGTTGGTCATGCTAAAAAAGATAAAATTTTTTACTCTAAAGCTAAAGGTGTAAATAAAGCAGTAGTTTACGTAGGATCTAAAACCGGTCGCGATGGTATTCATGGAGCCTCAATGGCATCAGCTGAATTTGATGAAAATTCAGATGAAAAAAAACCAACAGTTCAGGTTGGTGATCCATTTACTGAGAAATTACTTTTGGAAGCCTGTCTAGAATTAATGAAAGATGACTCAATAATTGCAATACAAGACATGGGGGCAGCGGGATTAACATCCTCAAGTGTGGAGATGGCGTCCAAAGGATCTTTAGGTATCGAGCTAGATCTTGAAAAAGTTCCATGTAGGGAGGAAAATATGTCACCTTATGAGATGATGTTATCAGAAAGTCAAGAGAGAATGTTAATAATACTAGAAAATGGCAAAGAAGAAAACGCTAAAAAAATTTTTCAAAAATGGGATTTAGATTTTGTGATCATCGGTAAAACAACTAACTCAAAAAATTTAACTTTAAAATTTAATGGAGATATCAAAGGAGAGATACCAATAGATGCATTAGCATCTAGTGCTCCAATTTACGATAGAAAATGGGTAAAAAAAAAAATATCTAAAAGTAAAATTGATTTTAAAAAATTTTATAAAATAAAAGTTGAGGATGCTTTGGTTAAGATCCTGTCCTCTCCTAATCATTCAAATAAAAGTTGGATTACAAATCAATATGATCAAATGGTAATGTGTGATACAATTCTAAAATCAGGATCTGATGCCGCTATAATTCGAATACATAACAAAGACAAAGCGATCGCAGTTTCTGTTGACTCATCTGCAAATTATTGCAAGTCACATCCAAATACAGGTGGAAAACAAATTGTTTGTGAAAATTGGAGAAATCTAATTTCAGTAGGTGCAAAACCACTTGCTATAACAAATTGTCTAAATTTCGGAAATCCAGAAAATGAAGAAGTTATGGGTCAGTTTGCAGAATGTTTAGAAGGAATAAAAGAGTCATGTAACTTTTTAAGTTATCCAGTTGTTTCGGGGAATGTTTCATTTTATAATGGTACCAATAATAAAAATATATCACCAACCCCAGTTATTGGCGGTGTAGGTTTAATAGAAAATTTAGCAAGCTCTTTAGATCATAATTTTAAAAAGGAAAAGAATTTAATAATCTTAATTGGTAAAACCTTTGGTCATCTAGAGCAAAGTTGTTTCCTTAAAGAAAATTTTTCTTTAGAGGAAGGTAATCCACCAGAAATTAATTTATTAAATGAAAAAAATAACGGTAATACCATTTTAAACCTAATTAAAAATAATCTTTTAGAATCAGCTCATGACATATCCAGTGGAGGTTTAATTACTGCCTTAAGCGAAATGTCTATAAACTCCGGTATTGGGGTAAAAATTGAAAAACCAAAGAAATTAATTAATTTAGTTGCTTTTTTATTTGGTGAAGATCAAGGTAGATACATAATTGAAGTAAATATAAGAAATTTTACAAATGTGGAAAAAATACTTAAATCAAATAATGTGCATTTTGAAAATATAGGGCTAACTCAAAAAAAATATTTTGAAATTCAAGGTGAAATGAAAGTTGACATAAATGACCTATGTAAAATTAACAATCAATGGTATAATAAATATTAATGCCTTTACCAATTAATGAAATAAAGAAGTTAATTAAAGATTCAATACCCGATGCAATTATTGAAATTAAGGATCTTATGGGTGATAATAATCATTACTCGGCTACGATTAAATCAAAATTGTTTAATAATTTGAATAAAATTGAACAGCATAAACTTGTTTATAAGTCTCTAAAAGGTAAAATGGGGAATGAGTTACATGCACTATCGATAACAACGTTAGCTAATAATGGAAATTAAAGATAAAATTAATAATCTTATTAGCGAAAATACGGTTTGCCTTTTTATGAAAGGCACACCTGACTCGCCACAATGCGGCTTCTCTATGACCGTAACAAATTTACTAAAACATTTGGATGTTAAATTTAAAGGTGTGAACGTCTTAGAAGATGATAATTTAAGACAAGGTATAAAAGAGTTTAGTGACTGGCCAACAATACCGCAACTTTACATAAACAAAGAATTTATTGGAGGATGTGACATAGTAAAAGAAATGTTTGAAAAGGGCGAATTAAAAAAAATTCTTGAAGAAAAAAAAATAATTTAGTTTATTTTTTTTTTATAAAGCATATATCAGAGTCACTTAAGTTACCTTTAAATGTTTGTATATCTTTAATTGTGTTTATTAAATAAAGCTGTCTTTCCTTTGAAATTAAGCTAGAGAGAAAAGTTTTTTTTTTTCTAAAATTCTCAAAAATCTCATCGACAAAAATATGATCGATATCATTATTATAACTATAATAGTTTGGATGTTTAAAATCTTCAATTATATAATATCCCCCTGAATTTAAATATTGGAAAAAAAAGTTAAAACTCTTTACGATATCACTTAATAAATGTGATCCGTCATCAATAATTATATCAAAACTTTTAAATTTATTCTTATTAAAAATATTATTGATAGTGCTAGTTACTTTTTTTTCATTATTAACATCTAAGCCAAATACGAAAATATCTTTTGATTTATAGGAAAAATTAGAAATATTGATATCAAAACAAAATACTTTAGCTTTATAAAAATATTTAACAAAAGCAGCTGCAGATGCGCCAGCATAAGACCCTACCTCGAGAATCTTTATATCTTTATTTTTAAATTCATTAAATTTTTTTTCGTAATATTCGGAAAAACCATGTCCTGGAATATTTTTTTTAAATTCATTTGCTTTATCGCTGCCATATAAATTGAATAATTTATCTAACGACATTCCTTTTAAGTCGTCCTGGTCTATTGGAATTTTATTTCTAAAATTATAAATAATTTTTCTTTTAAAAAGGCTAAAAATATTCAATTATCTTGAGTAATATTCTATTACTAAATTTGGTTCCATGATAACTGGATATGGAACTTCTGAAAATTTTGGCACTCTAACTAGCTTTGCAGTTTTATTTTTTTGATCTAGTTGAATATACTCTGGAACTTCTCTTTCTTTACTTTGTAAAGAACCGTCAATAACTGTTAATTTTTTTGATTTTTCACTAACTTCTATTATATCTGCATCTCTAACTATGTAACTTGAAATATTTACTTTTTTTTTATTAACTTTTATGTGACCATGATTAATCATTTGTCTGGCTGAAAATACTGTTGGAGCAAATTTTGCACGATAAATGACTGTATCCAATCTACTCTCCAAAATTGCTATTAAATTTTCAGTAGTATCTCCTTTTTTCGACAGAGCTTTTCTATAAATATTTCTAAATTGTCTTTCATTTATATTCCCATAGTAAGCTTTGAGTTTTTGTTTTGCTTGAAGTTGTACTCCATAATCAGTGGGTTTGCCTTTTTTGTTTTGACCATGTTGGCCTGGTGGATAAGCCCTAGAGTTAAAGGGACTTTTAGGACGTCCCCAAATATTCGCTTTTAAACGTCTATCAACTTTGTGTTTTGATTTAAGTCTTTTTGTCATAAATTATTTGATAGATGTTTATAAGATTTAATGTCTCTTTGTCAATTATCGTTATTGTTTTTTTTTATTTAGAGAACTTATAATACTAGCCAAAATCCTCAATTCTTTATCATTCGGCTCCAACCTGTGAATTAAATTATTAATATTATTTATCATAGAATGCTTCTTCTCCTTAGGTAAAAAAAAATCTTTTGTCTCAAGTAGTTTAATTAAATGATTAATTAATAACGAAATTTTAAATTTAGAGGATTTCTTTAAATTTTTACCTTTATGATCAAATAATTTTTTATTTAAAAATTTAAAGATTTCATAACATATTATGGTAACTGAGTGTGACAAGTTCAAAGATTTAAATTTTTTTGCAGTTGGAATTTGTAAAATATAATTTGATAGAGAAATATCTTTATTCGTCAATCCAGAGGCCTCTGGTCCAAACATTAATCCAAAATTTGAGGTAGCTCTTTTTTTTAGAATATTTTTAAAATCACTAATATTTATATGTTTTTTATTTATATCCCTTCGTCTTGCGCTTAAAGATACTACAATATCAAACTCGCTTATGGCTTTCTCTGTGTTTTCAAAGACTTTGGCACTATTTATTATATCGTATGCTCCAACTGATGTTATTTTTGTTTTATGATTAGGAAAACTAAATTTTGGAGAAACAATATTCAATTTTTTAAAACCAAAATTTTTCATAGAGCGTGCACATGCTCCTATATTTTCACCTAGCTGTGGATTTACTAAAATAAATCCAAATTTATTTATCATTAGCGTTAGCGGGAGCTTTTTCTTTATAAAGCTTATAATCTAGGCTATCTATTAAAGCTTTGAAGGAAGCTTCTATTATATTTGGTGATACACCAACAGTAAACCAACTCACTCCAGTTTTATCCGTGCTTTCAATTAGAACTCTAGTGGTTGCCTCGGTTCCTGTATTTAAAATTCTAACTTTATAATCAAGTAACTTTAAATCTGCAAAAAAATTATAATATTTTGTTACTTTTTTGAAATTTGATCTTATAGCGTTATCTAAAGCATTTACTGGACCATTTCCTTCTCCATGACATTCTATTTCCTTACCATCAATTAGAAAAACTACTTTTGCTTTAGTTATTATTTCTTTCTCTTTGGAAACATTTACATCGTAACTTTTTACCTTTAAATATTCAGGAACTTTTCCTAATAACCTGTTAGCTAATAATTCAAACGATGCATCGGCCCCATCATAGGAATAACCGCTAAATTCTCTATCTTTTACTTCATCTAGTATTTTTTGAACTTTTTGATCTTTGGAGTCAATTTGTACTCCATATTTTTCAAGCCTAGATAAAATATTTGATCTACCTGATTGGTTTGAAACTATAATATTTCTATGATTGCCAATTATTTTAGGATCTATATGTTCATAAGTTTTTGGGTCTTTTTTTACAGCCGAAACATGAAGTCCCCCTTTATGTGAGAATGCTGAAGCTCCGACATAAGCCATATTTTTGTTTGGTTTTCTGTTTAATATTTCATCCAGTAACCTTGAGCACTCCGTTAATGAAGATAATTTATCTTTCTTGATATTTATTTCAAACTTATCGCTAAAAGATTTTTTTAAACATAAATTAGGTATTATTGACATTAAATTTGCATTTCCACATCTTTCACCTAGTCCATTTATAGTCCCTTGAATTTGTCTAACACCACATTCTACAGCAGCTAAAGAATTTGCTACAGCGTTCTCGGTATCATTGTGAGCATGAATACCTAAATTTTTTCCAGGGATTACTTTTGAAACTTTTGATACAATTTCTCTTATTTCGTTCGGCAATGTCCCTCCATTTGTATCGCATAAAACTACCCATCTTGCTCCATTGTCATAAGCATGTCGTAAACAATTAAGCGCATATTCTGAATTAGCTTTGTATCCATCAAAAAAATGTTCTGCATCAAATAAAAACTCTTTTTTATTTTTCACAAAATGTTTTGTAGTTTCTTTAATATTTTCTAAATTCTCTTGTTCTTTAATGCCTAGAGCGACTTTGACATGGAAATCCCATGATTTTCCAACAACGCATACTGCAGGTGTGTTTGCATTAGTTAATGACGCTAATCCTGGGTCATTATCAGCGCTCCTGCCTGTTTTTTTTGTCATGCCAAATGCTGTAAATAATGTATCTTTCATTTTAGGAGGTTGTGAAAAAAATTTAGTATCTACTGGATTAGCTCCCGGCCAACCACCTTCTATATAATCAACACCAATATCAGATAAAACTTTTGCAATCTTGTTTTTATCTTCAATTGTAAAGTCTACCCCCTCAGTCTGTGCGCCATCTCTCAATGTTGTATCAAATATATAAATTTTTTCTTTATTCATTTAACTTTCCAAATAGTTTTACCTTTTTGGTCCTCAATTGTTATACCTTTTGATGATAATTCCTCTCTTATTTTATCTGCAAGAGCAAAATTTCCAATGTTTTTAGCTTTTATTCTCTCCTCTATTTTGTTTTCTATATAACTTTCAGATACACTAATCTTGCTCTTTTTTAAACTCTCCCACTCCTCTTTGCTTAAATCAAATAGTCCAATTAGTTTACAAGCTTTATTAAATTTTGATTTTTTTTCTTCATCGCCTTTGCTTGCAGAATTATATAGATCATGTAATTTTGCTATATAACCAGGTGTATTTATATCATCTAATAATACTTCATCGATTTCTGAAGTATTTTCTTCTTTTTCAGAATAAATATTATACCATTTATTGAGAATATTTTCCTGATCATTCAAAAGTTTGTCATTCCAATCAAGTGGTTGACTATAATGTGCGCTTAAAAGAGCTAACCTCACTACTTGGCCAGAATATTTATTTACTGCATCTGATATTGTTATTACATTTCCTAAAGATTTTGACATTTTTTCCTTGTTGATTGTGACAAATCCATTATGGACCCAATAATTTGCAAAACTTTTAGTATTATTATTACTACACGATTGAGCTATTTCATTTTCATGATGAGGAAAAATTAAATCAAGACCACCTCCGTGTATGTCAAAATTTTTACCTAAGTATTTTTCACTCATTACTGAACACTCTAAATGCCAACCAGGTCTTCCTCTGCCCCAGGGTGAGTCCCAACCAGGGTCTTCATTTTTTGATGGTTTCCATAAAACAAAATCAATAGGACTTTTTTTTAAATCAGAAATTTCTATTCTAGTCCCTGCCTTTAATTCACCTATATTTTTATTCGATAACTTTCCATAATCTTTAAATAAGTTCACTGAAAAGTAAACATGACCTTGATTTTCATAAGCATATCCTTTTGAAATTAATGAAGTAGTCATCTCAATCATTCCTTTTATGTGTTCGGTTGCTTTTGGTTCTATTGATGGCTCCAAGCAATTTAGACTTTTGCAATTTTTATGAAATACATTCGTTACTTTATTAGTAATTTCTTCAATACTCATCTTATTTTTATGAGATGCCTCAATTATTTTATCATCCACATCTGTTATATTTCTTACGTACATAACATTTGATCCATATAATACTTTTAATATTCGGTATAAAACATCGAATACTACAAGACTCCGGGCATTACCAACATGGGGGCTATCATAAACCGTAGGGCCA
>MDTB01143901.1_pt1 | contig 11455 bp, 6 predicted proteins | sample 811161 | NCBI WGS metagenome assembly MDTB01 (sample SAMN05326650, study PRJNA326480) | marine metagenome | isolation source: seawater | place: Mediterranean Sea | collected 2009
ATTGCTTTCAAGTCTTTTCTTTATTGTGTAAGAATATTTAGTTCCTCATATATAATTATTGGAAGATCAATGTAAAGAGCACAAGCCTGGCAAGAACGAAAAGTAACAGCCTTTTTTTTTTTCTTGCATTGCTGGCATGCCAGCATTAGCATGCCAGCAGCAGGTTTTATAGGTTTCCCACATCGGCCACAGCAGGCCAGTATTAATAGTGAGTGTGGCAGTAAGCCTGGTAAGCCTGGTAAGCAGGCTATAGCTTACAAAATAAGTATAATATTTATACTTTTTTTAATTGTTATACGTGTTAAATAATAATACCACACATTATTAACATTATTATATTTAATTACAAATAATAATTACATACAAAACAATATATTATAATATATATATTATAACATGATAAATAGCCTGGTTTAAATCGTCGCAGTACATAACAGTTTTCAGTTCGTGCGATAAAGCAAACCATAGATCAACAATAATTACGTAGCAATACATGTTCCATTAACAATATAATGATAACAGAGCATGTGATAGTAAAACAATAATAAAATGCAATAATCAATCATATAATAGTAAAAAGTTAGCTATACCACATCACAATACTAAAGTTACAAATAGACTATATACACATGGCTAAAACGGAGGAAGAAAAGAAAATAGAAAGGGAGAAGCGTAGGGCTAAACGAAAAGAAGAGGAGAAAAGGAAGAAAAGTGAAGAACGCAGGCGTGCGAGAAAAAAGCAAAAGGAAGACAAAGCGAAAGAAGCTGATGCTGCAGTCGAGGTAGACACAAAACACGTACGAACGTCAACACCTTCGAAAATTAGAAGATTAAGTAGAAAACCAAGCTCAAGTGGCGGTAGAAGGGAAAGCGTGAAAGGTAATAGTAGTGGCAGGAGACAAAGTGTAAGAGCTGCAAAACTGCCTGTATGGATCGATGGAAAAATTGTTTTAAAGACATTAAAGCCAGATCATATAGCTGTAGCGCAGATTCAGGATAGAGAGTTTCCATGTTATATAAATAGTATTGATAGACAAGCTGAATCCGTTGAAGTAAGATTTCCAGATGGTGATATACAAGATGTACATGTACATAAACTAATGGAGCCCCCCGTGGCATTGAGGAAAAAAATGGAATTGCAGCTTCGTAAACAAAGACGTGAATCGCAACGTCTGGTGAAGAATCGTAGTGATTTATCCCTAATATCATCCCCATCAGCTTTGGAAACTAACAATGACATTAGTGTCTTATCTGGCAAAGATATTTCACCTATGTTAAATGAAGTAGATGATAGTAAGGAGGAAATCGATGACGGACCTGGACAGAGTATGAATACAATGTTAAATGGCATAAAAATGCGTGATGGTCGATTGTTTATTCCTCGTTATATTGGTGATAAAATTCAGCATGATGTTATTGATGTTAGTCGGCATATTAAATTACATCGTCGCCTCAGTTATCAGTCAATGGTTTATGAGCTTGAAGTCAATGGAAGTGAAGAAATATATTTTAATATTGATTTCACTGACTCCAAAAATATTGAATTTATTGATGATCCGTTTTCTTTACAAAAATCAATTGTTGTAAAACCAGGAAGATGGAAAGAAGTCTGTTTCTTAAATGTGATAGATACAGATAAGCCTTGGGAATTACATTCCAATTATACATGGAATGTCAAGAATTACATATTTGACCCTAACCTCGGATGTTGTGGTGGGACCAGATTAGCAGATGATTATCTCGACGACGATGAAAAAGGAAATGGAGGAGGTGGATGTACTATTTCGTAAAATTTATGTATTTATATTTAAATGATGATAAAAGATGATATAATACATTATACAGTATACGAAAGTATGATATATGATGTGCATTTGTCGCACACATCACACATTAATGACATAATATTATACGAATATAAAAGCGTACACGTGGTTCGTGGGCTGAAACTATACAATTATGAGATGCGTGTGGCATGTTTCGTTGGGGTAGAATATTTATATATACTGGTGTAGTAGATATTAGTAAATAAAATCTTTAAATTTTAAATAAGAGAATTTTTTATATAAATATTTATTATAAATATAAAATTATTATATAACTTAGATTTTAACCATCTCTATTATATAAAAAGTATTTTATTGTACACTCATATTTTAAAATATTTTAAAATACCTTCTTGACGTATTTGTTAAAAAAAAATTGTATTTTTTTTTACTTCTTTTGTAAAGTGTAAGGAGGCCAATGTTATTTGTACTCGGGTATAACGCTCGAGCTACTTTTATCTCGATTAATATCATCATCGCCGTTATATTGAAATTATCATCTTCCACATCAAGACGTACAACTATTTCTATTTTTTTGTCAGCTATTTGTAGTACAATAAAGGAGTTGTATATAGGATTTAAAAAAGAAATATCAAGATGATTTATATATATATATATTTAAATTGTTGCAAAGGTTTCTTCCCTATAACATGTGATATATATAGCATGTGATATGGCTTTTTCCGGAGCAGTCAAAGACTTGATTTTGCCAATAATATATATTATATATTGTTAAATAATAATTGCTTATATTTACTGTGTTTCCACAAATATTTTCATTTATTACAAATTGGCTGATGGGTTATATATATATAGAAGGAGAAGATGATGATGTGATTAATTTATTAATTGAAACTTACCTTTCACATATAAAAAATTGTCATCGTTGTAATGTATATCCTTTTCCGCCCAATGATTGATCCAATGAGAAATCAAAGATACGTTCATTTATTGATGTTGGAACAAATTGCATTAATCTATTTCGAAGCTCCGATACTTGTCCCAAATTATCTAAATGACTTATAAAGTCCGTGAATCCTGTAAATAACCTGTAGTTATTTATTCGTTCTTCTCGAAGTTCACAAAATCTATTTTGAGCATTTAATAAAGTATCTTCACTTGACAATACATACGCTAATTCCCACGCATCTTCAATCGAAATGCTTGCACCCTGTGCTAAATTATGGCGTTCAACATGCCATGCATCTCCCAATAAATATGCTTGCTCTGTTTGTTGGTTTATGTCCATATGATCAATTCTACCCCTTTCTTCATCTTGATATACAGTTCCTCTATTAACATTTAAATCATGTTTCCTTATAAATTCAAGTATATTTGGAATTGGACCATGAAAATCTTTAAATATATTTTGTAGTTGAAATATAACATCAATTTCACTATTGTTATGAACATCATCATTAAAAAGTTCATAAGGTACAGTAGCAAAATAAAATAGACTATCAAATTTCAACGGTATACATGCAAATCGGACAGACATTCCTTTATATTGACCTAAACTTTCAAACGGGTATTGACATTCGTTTAATATATCTAATGGAATTTCACTTATATTCTTTTCTCGGAAAACATTTGAATTAGGAGATAATATACCTTCTAATGTAAAAAAATTAGACTTGACTATGTTTGTGTTGTTATTATTGTTCCTAAAAGTCTCTGATTGTCGCGTGATCGAATTCATGCCATCTGCCCCAATTAAAAAATCTACATTTTGAATCGTTGTTTTTGTATTATCATCATTCTCATGATAACTTATTTCAAATTTATTTATGTTCTTATTATTATTAATATTATTACTACTATCATCTTTATCTACCTCATCTCCATTATTATTTACTACTTGTGTTACATTAAATACATCGCCATGAATTATTTCAATTTCTGGTATATTTATTATATTATTTTTTAAATTTGTCAACAATTCATTTTCTTTGATAGTACATACACGTTCATGATTTTTTTTAGTTGGGGAACATTTAGATAACCAATTTCCTGACATCGAGCGATATGCAGCACTTGGTATTTTCAAGGCAGATTCATGTATAAATGTTTCAAGGCCTAATTCTTTTAATGCATATATACTATTTGGCCATAATCCAAGTCCCCTTGGGGAACGATTTTGAGAATTTCCAACTATTGAAATTTTTGGTAATTTTAATTTTTCATAATAACGCAAATCATTATATCGTTTTACAAGACTATTAGCAAATGTTAACCCAGCAATTCCAGATCCAACAATGCCAATATGTTTAATATTTTGTATTGCTAATTTGGTTTTTGATTGCTTCATCGTATATTATTGTTATTTATTTGTTTCGTTGTAATATTTTCTTTTCCAATCCCAAATCCAACGATGTCAATATGTTGAATATCCAATATTTAATAATACCAATTTGGTTTTTGATCGTATTGTTGTATTTATTTGTTTTGAATTGTTCATTATAATATTTAGTTTAACTATATAGTAGTCATTCATTCATCACATGATCATGTATATTATTATACTTCCTTATATTACTTTGTTGTTGTAATAAAAAAAATAATAATAATAATATTATAATACAACAATAATAACATAAACAGTTAGGTACCTTAAGGATATGTGCATATGTTGAATTTTTGTAGAAGAAGATGATGATGATGCAAGTCGAACGAACATATATATATATATATATACATTCATTGTTGGAGCCAAAAAATGTCTAGTTCGACAATACTGAAATTATTGCCATTTGGTTTAAGTGCGATTGGTGTTGCTGCTGGATATACATACGTAAATAAAGATACAATATTTATGTCAACGAAAACAAATAAAGATGGAAAATTAATTTGGATAAGTGGCCGAAGTGGAAGCGGTAAATCTACTACCGGTGACATTTTGCATCAAAAATATGGGTTTACACATTATGAATGCGATGCTTTTATATTTCACCACGACCCGTTCTCTGGGCCAATGTATAAAACAGGGGAGAAACCTGTTTTAGAAGGAATATCTAAAGAACAGAAAAAAATTTGCAAACGAATTACAACAGAAGGCTATATACCTTTAATCACTGGACGTTCAAATCCAGAGTTTTCTATATTTTCAGATTTCTATAAAATTGCTTGTAATAATATATTAGAAGAGAAGGAAAAACGAGGTAGAGATGGAAAACATTGGGCTATAACAAATGCATTATATACAAGAGCGTGCAGAGATTATGTACGTAGTAAATTGGGAGAAGATTCGTTAATTATTGTTTCACTGGAATTGCCAGATGAACTTGCAATAGATAGAATGGCTACTAGAGCCGGTGTTCCGGAATCTGCTAAACATAATTTTAAAAAATATTTACATGGATATGATGCTATAGCGGACGATGAACCTAATACATTACAGATCAAAGTAAATCCAGAGACAACACAGGATGATGTATGTCAACAAATCATCCAATATTTAGATAAATAAAAAGGAAGTGCGAGAACAATATGATATATTAAGAGCTGGAAATGTATAAATACATGCTAAAAATGATATAATACGAACGGGGGAGCGTACTCTATATTTTATTTTTATACGTATATTTTTTGTATTGGAGCATAATATTCGTACGAAGTATGCATGCGCATATATAAATAAAATAATAATTAGAGTGTGTATCAACAATCATAATTTTAAAATGATCTCTCTCTCTCTCTCGTAAAATCTCATATATCAATATATATAACACCGTATATTTGAAACCATTTCTCTTCCTTAACGCTTACGTTTATTAGTAGTTTTTTCTCCTTTCTTTCCAGCCCCATCTGGTTTTGATTTTCCACCTTTTTCACCCGCTTTTGCTTTTGCTTTTGCTTTTGCTTTTGGTTTTGCGGCTCCAGCTTTAGGCTTTGGTGCTGTAGAGGTTGATGGTGCAGTTTGTTGGTTCCTAATCAAATTAGTATAATGGTCCCGACGTCTACTTTGCTCTTTCAATCTTGCTTTGCGCATATGTTCTTTCAAATCTTTACATCGTGGTACTTTACATTTACCATATGGAGCACGACAACCACGGGCGTGGATTTGTAACAATGCCCATATACGTCTACAAACAGTACACCCCTTTGCGCGTAATTTACATTCTCGGCCATGTTTTAGTAATCCTTTCATTTTGCGGCAATTGTTAGATGGGCAGTCGTCTTTAAAACAACTACTTGCATGTACAAGCAATTGCATGTGTAAATTAATACTACGTTGCCGTTGTTTACTTGATTGTTGCGATGCATGTCCACCACTGAGTTCCATTTTATGTGGGTGTTTTACCGTTTTCTTGCATTCTTTGCACAAATCAAAATCGCATTTTGGTTCCTTACAACGCCAAAATTCACCTTCAATTGTTTTTTGACAGTTATTGCAATTATGAATAAATGCTTGTACATTAGGATTATGCAAATGGTAGAGTACCATCATTGATGCATGTTTAGCACGTCTCAATTGATCATATTGATAATGATTTCCTTGGCACATACTTAAAAATTGTTGTCTAGTTGTAAATATTTCATGTTCAACATTTGGATTAGGATCTTTTGAAGGTTTTGGAATGTCTTTAGGGCATACTTGGCAAATGAATTCTCTCTTGAAATCAAATGCATTCTTTCCGAATTTTTCATTGAATTTTTTCAGCTGCTCCTTCTCCTCTTCTTTCGTCAATTCTTTCTTCGGTTCTGGTTCTGATGGTGATTTTTTCTCTTCCTCTTTCATTACAACATCACCATCCTTGTCCTTTTCTTTTTCTTCTTTTTCTTCTTCTTTTTTCTCTTTTTCTTCTTTTTTTTCTTCTTCTTTTTCTTCTTTTTCTTCTTTTTCTTCTTCTTTTTCTTTTTCCTCCGCCTTTTCCTCTTTCATTGTTTTCTTATCGCCTTTATCACTTTCTTCCTTTCCCGCATCTTTAGTATCTTTCTTTTCTTCATCTGCCTTTTTGTCATCACTTTTATCCTCTTCTGATTTTTTTGTCTCCTCGCCTTTCTTATCACCACCTTTCGCTTCGCTTTTGACTTTGTCATCAGTAGATTCTTTTCCGTCTTTTTTATCCGACGACGAAGTACCATCTTTACTTTTGCTAGCAGCGATTGCAGCTGCTTTTTCTTTTGCTTTCTTTGCTTCCAACGCCGCTCTCTTTTTTGATTTTAATTTTTTCACAGGCCATTCCAATATTGTTTTCTTGTCCGCACTCAGACTGCATGAATTGACTAAATGTTCCTTGCCAACAACAGTTTTAAAGTCATTGGGGATGCTACCGAAACACTCTTCACAAAGAATATACTTCTTATCGCCCCGTTCCCTACTACGTTTGCATACATATCGCTGTCGTGTCAAAATATATTTCTCACATGCCCAACAGCGTGGTAATAATTGTATCACAATGAAATCTTCTTTCATTTGAGACATGATGGCACCTAAATTTTTCATTAATTCATCTTTTTCACCCGGGTTATATACACCGTATGGGCTACTCTCACTCTCAGGCTCTACAAATGTAGCAGCATTCGTATCTTTCTTTCGTCTCTTAGTTCTCGCGGCTGAACCAGCTAACTGCGCATCGAAAACTTCTTGGTTATGCTTCTCCTTCTCTTTTTTAGTTATGATTTTAATTTCATTTTCAGCTATACCAGGCCAGTAATCTCCGCTGAAATATGGCAATTTAACTGCACATGCGTCGTCTCTTAAATCGTTATTTGTATTTTTTTTATTAGAACTTTTTTTTCTCCTGTCCTGGGTGCCCGAAGTCGCGCCACTACCCGTAGCAGTCGCAGAACTGCGTTTTGGCTTTGGAATGCGTTTGCTCTTGCTTTTAACTACTTGCTCCGTAGCGATTTTAGAAGCTGCACTAGGTGCGCACGCAACATCTGCTTTTTCCCTCTCAAGCTTTAATGGATCTTGCTTTGGTCCAAAATATTGGTTCCACATAGTGTCAATATTGTATACCAAGCCATTTTTATCAGCCCGTTTTAATAAATCATAGTACCATTTTTTCAAACGATCCGCTTTAGGAGTTTTTTGATCTTCAGGTTTACAATACATAATGTAATCATCCCCTTTCAATGGAGGGCATGCCCATAAAAATCCATATGCAAAACCACGTTCGCGCACATAAGAGAAATATGCTATTATCAATTCCTGAAATACTGCAGTTCGCCATTCCCTTGGTTTGAAATATTTGACTGAATCTAAATACGAGATGTAAACACTCCGTTGATTTGGACCTTCGCATTTCTCATCAAATTCTTGTACATACATTCCGAATATTAAAACATCAACACCGTCAATACGTTGGAACATCAAAATGCATTTGCTTTTATAACGATATTCCCTAGGGTAGCCTTTCTTGTCTTTACCAATATGTTTATAACGACGGATCATATTGTCTTGGACATCCAATGGTTCCTCTCGGTTTAAAATTGTACGTATTGAAATTCGAGGCATATATACCTTATCAACACGGACTCCCAATTTCTCTGCCTCTATTTTTCTCAGTTGTCTAAGGCGTATGTTGAGCAATTTTTCTATATACATCGTCATATTCGTGTGATCCAATCTATCCGCACCTTTAGTTGGTGGGCCTAGTGTCTTCTCTTTCGGTAATTTCTTCACTTCCATCCTATCAAGGCAGCATTGTGGGCAATAAAACTCATATGCTTCATTACTTCGCTTTGATCCTCCGCGAGCTTTGTTTTTATCTAATTTTACATTGTACAATCCACAAATTTGATGAACCCATTTCTTACATTTTTCACATTCTACCCAACCTTCTTTGCTTTCTTCATCGTGTTTCTTTTTCTTTAACTCATTTTTATTCACTACGGTTTGATTTTGATCGTGCATAGTAGCCGATGCCGGCATTTCGTTGTAGCAAGGCTGGCAAAAATGGAATTTTGCGGAGGGATCAACATAGTAATGGGAATTACGTCGGATTCGAGTGTTGCATTTACCATTGCAATGATAGACGGCCGTTTCAAATACGAAATCTTCGCCATTGCAAACTGCACAACATGATTCTTTATTCTTATTTTGTTTATCCCGGGCATCTTTTCCCATTTTCTTTTTCGCTGCATCAAAATCCGTGTTGAATTGTTTCAATAAGCGATTTGCTATCGTGTGAACGTCTTCCCCTTCTGGATTGTACACAATTGCATTATTAAATACACGACGTACATGTTCCCCGAATGCTTCGGGGGTTTTATATTTGCTATTTTCTAACGTTTTCTTAATAGTTCCCAAATCCATCGGGCGCTTAATAATTTCGCTATAGTCGGGTAAATTTAACTGTGCAGGGTCGACCGGTGTATTAAATACCCAGCCGTAATCGTCATCGATTAATTTCTTTAAAATTGGAGCAAGCCTTTGCCTTAATTGTTGAGGCGTATAGGAGCTTGAAAAATCCGTTTGCAACGATTTAATATGCTGCTGGATTTGATCTTTAGTAAATCCAGTAATCATGGAAGTAGAGAAACGACGGATATTCAGCCTTTGTTTTGGCGGGATCCTAATTTTCGTTGACCGACCACCCTTTCCTGCATTTTTACCACCTCTTCCACGGCCTCTACTGCCCTTACCTCCCCTACGGCCCCTTCCACCTCTACTACCACGATTGCCATTACTTTTGGCTCTCGATTTCTCTTTATGGCGCGTGATAGCATCACGCACAGGGCTGCATACGCGGCATTGTTGATCTTTACAACGATGGTAATGTGACAAAACATACCTTGATGAGACACAATGTGCTGTCGTGCATTGCGGATCTTTACATTTGGCAATGTGTGACCACAATGATTTCATCTGCTTACAATGTTTTGTAGCTTTGCATGGACCCGGATTTGCCGGTGTTCCTGCATCACATTTGGAGGCATGACGTAACAATAATAAACGTTGTTGCTGTTGCCGTAACACTTGTTGTCGCTGCTGTGTCGTTACAGATTGTGACTTTGCATGTATATTTTTCCCACGGCCGCCACGGCCGCCACGGCCACCCCCTCTGCCACCACGACCGCCTCCTCTGCCACCACGACCGCCTCCTCTGCCACCAGCTTTCCCAGTACTTTTCCTCGAATTGCTCTGGCTTTGAATGGATAAAAATGGGTTTATATCGCTCATCTTGACTACTTGCGATGGATTTGCAGACCTATTGGATGAATTATTGGAGCTACTGCTTTCTTTTTTTTCCCGAGCCGCGGCTTGTTGTGCTGCTCTTCTTTTTTGCCATTCCGCGTATTTTTTTTGATCTACTTTGCCATCTTTGCCTGTAGCGTGCCGAAGGGCTTCTTTTCTGAAATGTTGTTTACGGTCCCATGCTTGTTTGTGTCGTGCATAAATAATTTTAACAATATACTTTTGTTGTTGTTCCTTCGGTAAGGCTGAAAATTGCTTTTTTTTCTCACCCGTAAATTTTTGTAAATAATTATTAATCACTTTATCATCGATTTTGCTAATAGGAACGGGTTTCGGTGGTTCATTAGAATGCATCGTCGCTTGTTTTCGCTTTGTCATCATCATTGCTACTTTTTGTAATCTTGTTTTCAAGGTAGCCCCATCTGAATAAGTTGCTTTATCGGGAGCGCCACGGTAGAGGGAATCCTCTAATCTTCGTGCCATATCTGGTAATTTCTTTTTCCAACTTTCGTCTGCATCTGGTTTCTTCTCTTTCAATAGCGAGACAATTTTTCCTATCATAACACGTCGTACTGGCATATCTTCCTCCGTATTATGCCATCGTCCTTTCCGTTCAGGTACACGATGATCACTTCCACTGCGAGATTTGCTATTATTACTTTCGACATTTTTTTTCGTATCCCCAGGACTTTTTGTTTCGACGCCATTTGATTTTTTCTCCTCCTCGCCGTCCTCCTCCTTCTTCTTCTTATCATTCTTATTGCTTATTTCAGTCTTTACCTCTTCATTTTTTCCTTGCGTTGCCGATTTTGGGCCTGTTTTACCTTTTGATATGGTCATATTGATGTATATATACTATTTTTTTTACTTCTTTTTTAATTATTATTATTTATTATTACTATTATTATTATTTATTGCTACTGCTATTATATTATTATTTATTATCAAATATATTGATGAAAGTATGTATAGAAATTGATATATATATCAATTCGTAATTTCCCTAAATGTGATAAATTCGATAAAATGCAATATATATTTATTAAAATTGCACGTATTTAAACAAAAGAAAAACAATGAAAAAAAAGACAAAAAATCAAACGTAAATAATGAAAACAGATTTCCTAAATGAAATCTGCTTAATATGTATTTGAAGCAAACAATACTATGTAGTTAAAATAAACAATTATCCAATATTATATTATGATTCCTGCAGTATATAGAGATAAATCAAATAATAATAAAAGGAAGCTTTTTAAATTATAGATGTGCAATTTTAGATTTGTAATATGCTTCAAAAAAATACAAATTTACGTTTTTCTTGTTTAAAAATATTTTTCTGATAGAATGTACCTAGTTTTTAAATGTCGTTAAGTTGGGAAAAGTCTTTTCTTCTTTTAATTCTTCTATTTTCTACGTCTACATTTTAATATATATATGAAGGCGTTTATTCATTTTTTAGAAAGTCGATATTTTGTGTGTCCGA
>MDTB01217720.1_pt1 | contig 11455 bp, 7 predicted proteins | sample 811161 | NCBI WGS metagenome assembly MDTB01 (sample SAMN05326650, study PRJNA326480) | marine metagenome | isolation source: seawater | place: Mediterranean Sea | collected 2009
CACGAAGAACAAAAAGAAGAATACATAAAACTACTTACAGAATCGCTACTGAAAGACTATGAAGGCAAACCAATAACAGAAGAAAATAAACAAAGCTTAGTCAGTAGATACAGAGATCATTTTGCAGAACAAGAGCAAGCAAATGACAATAAAGTAAGTCATATACTAGCTGTAGATTACAGAAGTAATTTTATGAACAGTGATATTACCATCAAACAAGAAGAAGCATCAATTGTACTTGCACTAGCTCTATCAGATACTATGCAGCCACAAAAAAACTGCGGTGGAGGAACTGAAAAAAATGGTAATCACTTTCTAACGCTTATGGATAAAAAAAGCAATAATGAATACAACGGACATTATCCAAATAGTAACCCGCCACACCCAGTTTTACCTTTAGATGTTGATAAGCTCGCTGATGTCGCAACAAATAATTACAAAAGCCTAACAAAAAATAATAGCACATTTAGTAGTCCAGTTAATAAAGGAACAAATAGTAAGAAGCAAAATATTAATACATCATTAAAAAACGTTTTAGCAAACTGTATTAAAGCGGTAAATAGATTTTTTATTAGTATTCAAAAGACGCTAATCAGCATACTAGCTTACCTAAAAAAAGCCTTACCTACTCTATTTCCCAAGGCAGTTAGCGTTAAAGCTGTAGGATCAAGCGAACTACATAGGCCTAATGCTAAGAGAGCAGCTACTGAAAGTACATACAGCCATACTACACCGACTAAATCTCTAAAAGTGTAGTCTTAAAGATAAGGAAAAACCTATAGAACGGTTTAAGCACTTATCACCGATACTCAACACAGTATTACCATCATTTAGGCAAGGTATACAATCTCGTAGAGGATATCTAATATCCAGTTCAGAATAATATCTCTTCAGTTGCTTTCTTGTGAGTAAACCAGTAGCCAAAAGGTGAGCAATATTAGACACTAAGTACTTAGATGTATAAAGCTTACTATCTTCTTCTATAGCCAAAGTAAAATGCAACTGCCGTATACCCGGTTGCCACGACACAGAGAATGCAGCATGCAAATCAGCTCTATTTAATAACCAGATATCATCCCCTGAAGCAATAAGCTGATATTGACCTGTGATAATAGCAGGATGCCTATCGTGTGCTGCAACAGTGCATTGATGTAAAAAGTCGTTTAATCTAGGCTCATCTATAACATACCAACCTCTAGACTGTATCCAATTACGTAGCAGGCATGACTGTTGCTGCTGCTCTAATCTAGTAAACTCAGATCTTTTTATAGAATACAAACCCCAGCGTAATCTTGAAATAGACAATCTATGCTCTAATGCATAATTTCTTAATAACTCAGCATCCCCTGCTAGGCGAGTAAGCGATCTATTTGCAGAGCTTACAAAATGTGGCCATTTACTAATAAGCGCTGATAAGACATGATAACGTAAGTAGTTACGCTCAATACTAACATCAGAATTACTGGGATCTTCTATCCATACACAATCCATGGCAGTTAAATAAGCCCTTAGAAGTAATGGATCAATATCAAGCAGCGGACGACATACGCTGATACCTCTATTAGCTGAGATAACCTGCATACCAGCTAATGCAATTAAACCAGCACCTCTTATTAATCTCTGCAAATGTGTTTCGATTTTATCTTTGGCATGATGCGCCAGAAATAATACACCAGCATTATTAGCCATAACTTCTGCAAAAACATTCCAGCGTTCTTCTCGGGCTCTAGTTTCAAAGCTAGTACCAGAAGTATGCTCCATATGTAAACATTTAACAACACAGCTTATATTATATTTATCAGCAAGGTCGACACAATGCTGAGCACAGAGGTCAGCATTAGCTTGCAAACCATGATTTACGTGTATCGCGGTGATACTAGCACCAAATTTTGGCGCCAGCTTAGCCAGTGCAAGCAACAGTGCTGTTGAATCTGCACCACCACTCCAAGCTACATACCATACTGAAGCAGTGACATTATAATCAACTAAAGTGTCATGCAATAAAGCTTCAAAAGCAGTAGGTTCGTCCATAATTATTAGCCCAGAGACTTATTCAGCCAGACTTGGCAGCATCCACTTATGATAACGCTTACTAAGTAAATCATCTATGTTCATGTTATATAAACGGTCTATTACAGGCGTTATAGCATTACGAACCTGTAGAAAGCATTTATCATAATCTCTATGAGCACCACCAGCTGGTTCAGCTATTATCTCATCTATTAGTTTTTTTTCGTATAATGCATCAGCAGTAATACCCATTATATTTGCAGCCTGCTTAGATAAGGCAGCATCACGCCACAAAATAGCAGCACAACCCTCTGGAGAAATAACAGAAAACACTGCATACTCCAGCATAAACAAATAATCTGCTACACCCATTGCCATAGCACCACCACTCATAGCTTCACCGATAACAACGCTTACAATTGGCACCCGTAATTCAGACATCAACAGCATATTACTAGCAATAGCTTCGCTTTGATTAGCAAGCTCTGCATCAACACCAGCATCAGCACCAGGAGAATCTAAGAAAGTAACTACCGGCATTGCATATTTTTCAGCAAGCTGCATAAGTCTTTTAACTTTCCTATAACCACAAGGCTTGGGCATACCAAAATTGACCCGCAGATTCTCATCTGTATTACGCCCTTTTTGCTGGGCGATAACCATAACACTTTTATCGTTAAGTGTAGCTATACCGCCAACAATAGCATGACATTCACCAGAGTAGCGATCACCACTAAGCGCATCGAAATCATCAAAACAAGCCTGTATAAAATCCAGGCCATGCGGTCTTTTAGGATGCCGCGCAAGTGATAATTTTTGCCATGGTTCTAAATTAGAAAATGTTTGTTCAAGAGCTTGGTCAATTTTCTTACGTAGTATCTTAACTGCAGCAGACTCAGTGCCATTTACAACGGCACTGTTTAATGTCTTAAGTTCTGCTTCTAAAGCAGCAACCGGTATTTCAAAGTCTAGCAAGTCTTCCATTTGCAAACCTGCCTACCCTCTACTCTTCTGGAGATTCTGTATCAGTAAGCTTTTGCTTAATCATATCTCCAAGATTACTACTTGGCGGACTGGTATTATAATCTGCAGCTTTGATATTGGTATCTGAAGAAGACTTTTTAGCACTCAGTGGTAAGTGATAATTTCTTGACTCATGTAAGGTAACATATAAATCTAGAGCATCACCAACAGCAATATCCTTTGCAACTTCATCAGCCTTCACGATACCATTAATCTTATCATTAACTTTTACCGTGACATACTTCGCATCTTTACTAAGCACTGTAGTAGTAATTTTAGTACCCTTAGAATGCTCTTCACAGAAATCCGCAAATGGATCTGGTGTAAGCTGTTTAACACCTAATGAAATACGCTCACGCGATGGATCACTACTTAGTACCACAGCTTCTAGCTCTTCATTTTTCTTCATATTTCTTATAAGCTTTTCGCCAGACTCAACCCAGGATAAATCAGTGGCATGGACTAAACCATCTATACCACCATCTAAACCAATAAATACACCAAAATCAGTTATAGTCTTAATACTACCTTTAACCTTATCACCAATAGCGTGGTTGTTAGCAAATTCTTCCCATGGATTTGGTAAACATTGCTTAAGACCTAATGAGATACGGCGTTTGCTTTTATCAATATCAAGAACCATAACCTCAACTTCATCGCCTACTTTAACAACTTTATTTGGGCTAACATTTTTATTAGTCCAGTCCATCTCAGACATATGCACTAAACCTTCAATAGCATTTGTTATTTCAACAAAACAACCATATTCAGTCATATTAGTTACTTTACCAAAGACCTTGCTTTGTAATGGGAACTTCTCTTCTAAATCTTCCCATGGATCTTCCTGTAACTGTTTTAGACCTAATGATACTCTACTCTTCTCTTTATCATAGCTAAGAACCTTAACTTCAATCTCTTCGCCAATCTTAACTAGATCACTAGGATGCTTAATACGCTTCCAAGACATATCTGTTATATGAAGCAAACCATCAATACCACCTAAATCTATAAAGGCACCATAATCAGTTAGATTTTTCACTGTACCAGTAACCACTTTAGCAACATCTAAGGATTCAAGTACTTTCTTACGCTCTTCGCTACCATGCTCTTCTAGTATGGCCCGTCTTGATACAACTATATTGTTACGTTTCTGATCAAGCTTGACTATTTTAAAGTCCATTTCCTGACCTACAAGTGTTTCCTGCAAACGTATAGGCCTAACATCTACTTGTGAACCTGGTAGAAAACCCTTCACACTACCAACTGCAATACTATAGCCACCTTTTACACGCTCAGTTATAACTGCACTAATACTATCGCCACTTTCATAAGCAGCCTGAATAACAGCCCACTCTACTGCTTTACGCGCCTTCTCACGTGAGAGGCATGTCTCACCATAACCATTTTCTGCCGCTTCCAGAAACAAGTCATATTCCTGACCAATTTCAACTGGATTTTCAGCAGCATCTGTAACAAATTCATAGATGGGTATGATAGATTCTGATTTTAAACCAGCATCAATAACGACATAGTCATCGCGAACGTCAATTATCTTACCTTTTATAATTGACCCTTGATCAAGATTAAGCGATTCAAGTGATTGTTCAAAATCTTTTATAAACTGTTCAGTTTCATTATCCATAGAAACATCTACATTGTGTGTAGTACTCATATTAGTGTGTATCCTAGCGTACTTTATGCTATACGCATGTAAAAAATTAATAAAGACTTGTAAACCTTACGCTTACAAGTCGGCCATTATCATTGCAACGACATCCTCGACCGAACATGTGGAGGTATCAATAACCTTAACACCTACAGATTCAGAGTCGGTAGCACGCTTCATATCTAAAGCGTCGCGACGACGTATACTTTCAATAATATCGGCCATTGTAGCATCTTTTCCATTTTTTTTCAACTGACTATATCTTCTTTGTGCACGCAAAGTATCTGAGGCTTTAAGAAACACTTTAAGCTTAGCATCTGGAAAAACCACAGAACTCATATCCCTACCCTCTGCAATTAATCCAGGGGCTACACGGTATGCTCTCTGGATAGGTAACAAAGCCTGACGAAGCTTGTGATTACGTGCTATCTTAGCAGCATAAGTGCCAACAGATTCATGACCTAGGCAATATCCCATATCATGACCATCCACATAAGTATGCACAATACCATCTTCAACTGAACACACTATATTACCTAATTTAGACTGCCATGATGCTGGAATAAAATCCAAATCCTCACCACAACCTTCTTCTTGCATAGAAAAAGCCAAATACCTATATAGCATGCCACTATAAAGAACACTCCATCCCAATTTCTTAGACAAAGCAGCTGCAATAGCAGTTTTACCTGTTGCTGCCAAACCATCAAGAGCAATAACTGGGTAAGCGCTATTTTCAGTCATAGTTAACCGCCATTTTTTCTGATTCAAAGCGATATGCTTGCAAAAACCCACATAAGCTCTCAAAAGCTTGCACTGTCACATTATGGTAGAGATTAATACGAATATCACTACCCATTTTATGCCCAGAAAGCCCATATAATCCTGCAGCATTGGCTTTAGATAAAAAATCATCTCGCATATTAACATCTAGCAGATCAAAGCATATATTTTGCAAAGAAGATTTTTGCCTCAGATAATTACACTTATAGTACTTATGCGCAGTAATGATTGCATACAAAGCATGCGAACGCTGCTGTAAATCAGCATATAGAGTATTGATACCACCTTGCTCTAGCATCCAATCTACCATTAAGCCACAAACCCACCATGCAAACACCGGTGGCGTTACCGACAAAGAATGTGAAGCTGCATAGAACTCATAAGATTGTGTTGCCAGACTAGGTTTAAATTTTATCAGCAAATCTCTACGCACAATAGCAACAGACATACCTGCTACACCCAGTGTTTTCTGGGTAGCTGCAAAAACGCATGCATAATTCTCAATAGGTATAGGTCGCAAACACAAATCTGAGGTTGCATCTAATAAAACACCTGTATGTGAAGACATAAATGGATGTGTGAGTGAAGTACCATCAACTGTTTCATTGGATACCGTTTGTATAAAGTCGTACTTATGTGCCTGCTCTTCAAGTATAGCAAGATCATCATAACAAACTGTCATATCAGCTGCCCAAGTAGCCATAAGCTTTGACCAGTGCCCATGTACATAAGTAGCTAAGGATTTATTGTTTACCACAAAATTTTGTAATAACAAATTGTATTGATGCCTTGCGCCTGCAGGCATAAATATAACTGCATAATCATCAGGCACAGACAACAGAGATCTAAATTTAGACTCCATAGCTTTAGTATAGCTAAGAAAATAATCACTCTTATGGCTAATTTCTAAAATACCGACCGGTTGCTCATGGCAACGATCTATTCCTTCTATGATTTTTGACTTTACTGCAGCAGGCAGTGTTGTTGGTCCGGGACCAAAATAAAAGCTATCTGACATACAGATCGCTACTCATCAGAACTATCATCGACTACTTCCTCGACTACTACTTCGTTATCGGCTTCATCCTCATCCCTAGAAACGACCTCACAGCCAACAAGGGCCACTCCATCTTGCATCTGCAACAGCCTGACACCTTGCGTATTACGACCTATAATAGATATAGATGCAGCTTCCATACGAATCATAGTACCAATATTAGTGATAAACATAACATCTTGCTTATCCGATGGTACACATACAGACACCACCTTACCATTACGTTCGGTACACTGAATCGCAATAACACCTTGACCTCCACGTCCAATACGTCGAAATTCCCGCATATAAGTTCTTTTCCCATAGCCATTTTCAGTTGCTACAAAGACAGCTTCATCGTCTGATAATGCAGGTAGCACAGCAATAACATTATGCTCTTGCGCAAGACGCATACCGATAACACCCTGAGAGGTTCTTCCAGTAACACGCAGCGCAGCAACAGGAAAACGTATTGCTTTACCAGCATCAGAAAACAACATAACATCATCAGCATCGGTAAGCACTTGCATACCTACAAGCTCGTCATCATCCTGTAAAGTAATAGCGATAATACCAGAAGACCTGACATTGCTAAAAGCAGATAAAGCAACTTTCTTAACTATGCCACGTCGAGTAGCAAAAAAGCATACACTACTAGCACTGTATTCTCTTACAGAGAATAGTACTTGAATAACCTCATTATCTTGTAAGGGCAAGAAATTATTAGCAGGCCGCCCCTTAGCACTTCGACCCATAAGCGGAATATGTCTTACTGGCAACTGATATACTCTACCTAAATTAGTAAAACAGAGTAAATCTTCATGCCTAGTTGCAGTAACCATACTGGTTATAACATCATCTTCTTTAATTGCACTCGCTGATTTACCTCGTCCGCCGCGTCTTTGCACTTTATACTCATCAAGATTCTGCGCCTTCAAATAGCCTTGTTGGGATTTAGTCACCACTACTTGCTCATCTTTAATAAGAGCAAGATCATCAATAGTCTCAAATACATCTACTATTTCTGTACGTCTATCATCACCATAACTTTCTTTAATCTCTACCAGCTCATCCCGAATAAGAGCCATAAATTTAGTACGATCATGTAATATAGCTAATAACGATTGTATTCTGGCTATCAAGTCTTTATATTCAATAATAATTTTATCACGCTCTAAACCCGTTAAACGATGTAAACGCATATCTAAAATTGCCTGGACCTGTACTTGACTAAAGCGATACTTACCACCTTCAACTAATCCATAACCCTGCTCAAATTCAGGTAAATGAGTAAGATTTATATCAGCATCGCTAAGAGGCAAATTCTCTACTCCCCAATTAATAGCTAACAAACTATTTTTGGCATCTTGAGGGTTTTTCGCAGCTTTAATTTTTTCGATCACAGCGTCTATATTTGTTATAGCAACAGCAAGGCCTTCTACTATATGAGCACGTCTTTTGGCTTTTCGCACTTCAAACTCAAGACGTTTTCTAACAACATCTTGGCGATGATCAAGAAAAGCATGCAGCATGGACATTAATGACATACACTTAGGTCTACCGTTATCAAGGCATACCATATTCATACCAAATACCGTCTGCATCTGCGTCATACTGTAGAGCTGGTTAAGAATAACTTCAGCATTTTCGCCACGTCGACACTCTATAACCACACGCATACCTTTACGGTTAGACTCATCTCTTACTGCGGTTATACCATCAATACGCTTCTCTCTTACCAACAGACCAATCTTTTCACATAAACGAGCTTTGTTAACAGTATATGGCAGTTCTTTTATGATAATACTGGTTTTGTTTGTTTTTTGTTGTTGCTCAAAGTCAACTTTAGCACGCAGGTATATTTTACCCCTACCTGTTGCGTATGCTTGCAAAATCCCACTACGACCATGAATAGATGCTGCTGTTGGAAAATCAGGGCCTTTAATATGTTCAAGCACACTCTCTAGATTAGCATTCTCATCATCGACCATATGAATACATGCGCCTAAGACTTCACTAAGATTATGAGGAGGAATATTGGTAGCCATACCAACAGCAATACCAGAAGAGCCGTTAACTAGAAGGTTAGGTATTTTTGCAGGCAACACCGCAGGCATATGCTCACTATTATCAAAGTTTGGTATAAAATCAACTGTTTCTTTATCAAGATCATCTAGCATCTCATGCGAGATTTTTGCTAATCTTATTTCTGTGTAACGCATAGAAGCGGCAGCATCACCGTCAACAGAACCAAAATTACCGTGCCCATCTACTAACATGTAACGCATTGAAAAGTCTTGCGCCATCCGTACAATTGAATCATAGATAGCACTATCACCATGTGGGTGATATTTACCCAGTGTATCACCAACTACACGAGCGGATTTTTTATACGGTCGGTTATAATTATTGTGTAAAGCATACATAGCATACAACACTCTTCTATGTACTGGCTTTAAGCCATCACGCGCATCAGGAAGTGCACGACCAACAATGACACTCATTGCATAATCAAGGTAAGATTTTTGGATTTCGTTTTCTAGCGATGTATGCACTATTTGATTGTTGTTTGTCATAGCAATTTACAGCAATAAATTTGTCATTATTCTATCATAAAAAACACAATAAATACAGAAATAATTATGCAGATAAATTATTACTCCCCCCTACGAAACAGTTTATCAATTTTCTCTAAAGACCAAACAAACCACGTAGGCCGCCCATGATTACAATAATCACTGCTTGCTGTATGTTCAATTTTACGCAATAAAGCATTCATCTCCGCCTGCGTTAAAATACGATTAGCTCGAAGTGCACTATGACATGCCATAGTTGCTAAAACACTGTGTAGAGCTTGTTGTATCTGATCAGAATCATTATAGACCATACACTCATGCAACACAGCATCAAACAATTGCAATACATTTTTAGTTATTAGCAAAGAAGGCACATGCGTAATATTTACAATATCAGGCAATACCATTTTCACAGAAAAACCTAACTGATTAAGCAACAAATCATGCTCAGCTATGTAATCAAAGACCTCATTATTACAACGGTACTCTAGGGGCACCAATAACTTTTGAGAGGGAACTCCCTGCTGATGATACGCTTGTTTTAACTCTTCATATAAAATACGCTCATGCGCTGCATGCATATCAACAACAATCAAACCTTGTATTGACTGTGCCAATACATAAATCCCATGTAATTGACCTAAAGCAAACCCAAGATCCAACTCCGGCTTAGATACAGATGAAATCTCAGCTTGACTAGGTTGATGTAAAAATGATGGTGTAATAGCTTGCTTACTATTCACCTGTGCAACCTGAACATCTGCTATATTATTATCAAGAACAGGGGCTGTTATCGGCATAGTTTCTGTATCAACAATTACCGCAGACATAGGCTCAGTGCTAATATCAGGCGCGATGGTGTTAGCGGTTGCTAACTCAGCAGCAAACTCATGCTCACCTGCATACGCAGCCACTGTAGCAGCAACAGGAACCTCAGTCACCGCGTTGGCTGTACGCAGTAAATTCATAACAGCAAGCCGTACAGGACGCGTTATCGCATCAACATCCTGAAATCTCACCTGATCTTTACTTGGATGCACATTAACATCCACCAGCTCTGCATCCATAAAAAGATATAAACAAAACGCCGGCATTCTTCCATGTATCATTACATCCTGGTAAGCTCTCTTCAAAGAGAAACCTAGATGCCTATCTTTAATAGGCCTATGATTTATAAAAAAGAATTGCATATCTGCTTGCGCCCTACTAAAAAGCGGCTTAGCACACCAGCCAAGCATACTACCCCAAGGCAATTTTGTATCCATAACAATACTATGCTCAACAAAGTCTCTACCCAGAAGCACCTTTAATCTCTCTTGAGAAGCCAAAATTGAGTCTGCAGCATGCACAGCAAACAGTTTCTTTTGCGCATGCATAAGAGTAAAGCCCACAGCAGGATGGGCCAAGGCAAGGCGCTTTAACACCTCACGAACACGGCGCAGTTCAGATTGTACTGAACCTAAAAATTTCTGACGCGCAGGCACTCGAAAAAAAAGATCCCACACTTCTACTACAGTACCAACGCCAATTGGCTGAGTACATGGCGTTAATAATGGCGCAGTAGAACTCTCACCATCTACTGCCAATACCCAGCCAATATCAGCATCAAGCGTTTTAGACGTCATACGCAACCTAGAAACACTAGCAATACTTGCCAGAGCCTCACCACGAAATCCCATACTACGCACCGAACACAAATCTGAAAAGGAAGCAATTTTACTAGTAGCATGACGCTCAATAGCCTTAGCCAGATTATCCTTATCTATGCCGCTACCATTATCTTGAACTCTAATAAGTGTTTTACCACCATCTTCGAGAGTGATTTGCAAATCTGTAGCACCAGCATCAATACTATTTTCAACTAATTCTTTAACCACAGATGCAGGATTTTCTACTACTTCACCAGCAGCTATCTGGTTAGCTAGCTCGGCCGTTAACTTTTTTATGTGAGCTGTCATATCTTAGTACAATACCAATAAAATCTAGTAAAACATACTAACACAAGAGGTTAACTTATAGCAAAAAAATCAAGTATTCATAGAGCTTAAATATTCGTGTATCGTCTTTGCCATAAGCTCTGCAATATTTTTTCGCTGTTTGACATCTAAGACAACACGCACATCATCGTGATTACTTATATAACCAAGTTCTAATAAGATATTAGGAGCATGCTGATGAAATAAATACAGCTCTCTAGGAATAGGCTTAATATTGTGTAGAACAAAACCACTACTATGCAAAGCTTGTAGCAATGATTGTGCAAGACGCATACTTTCATCCAGAGAAGACTGCACAATCATCGGCAATAAATAACTTGCATAAGGTGATTGCTTGGCAGCCAAATTGGTATTTTTTGTATTA
>MDTB01239455.1_pt1 | contig 11455 bp, 16 predicted proteins | sample 811161 | NCBI WGS metagenome assembly MDTB01 (sample SAMN05326650, study PRJNA326480) | marine metagenome | isolation source: seawater | place: Mediterranean Sea | collected 2009
AAGACAAACCAATAGCACAAGTTTATTGGGGTTATCGTGCAAAACCCAAAGGGGTTCCATCTAATCATCCGGGGGATTTATTTATTTTTTATCGTGATGGTTCAAAGTTAGGAGTTAGTCTAAAAGCTGGAGAAAAGAAATCAGCTGAACCTCAATTAAATACTTATCACAAACCTATTTTTGTAAATACAAGAGGTGGTGCAGACTTTAAAGATAAATCTGGTTTAGAATCTTTAAGAAAAAAGGTTTATAATGAAGTATATTCTAAGATACCGGGAATACCACCACTTAAAGATTATGATACTAAAAGTGGAGCTTCAAAAACAAAACAGGCTATAAATGCATTGTCAGTAAAATTGCAAAATTCATATTATGACGAATATTTAGCAATAGTCAAAAAAGGTCTTATTGATAGATTCAATAAAAATAAAAAACAGACCTTAGAATATATAAAAAATGCAATTTTAAGAGAAGCTCCAGAAGTACCAACAATAGTAATAAAAGCTATAGAAAAAAATGGTACATATGAAGAAGTTACAGATAGAGATGAATTGGGAGTATTTTTACCTCAAGTTGATTTTGTTAGAGCATATACACATAAAACTAAACAAGATTTTCGTATTGAATTAAAATCTGGCTCTGATAAAGTTATTTTAAAAATGGTAGTACGTTCTAGTTCAACAGAAGGTAAATTAAAACAACATAGTTTAAAAGTATTATACACTGGAATAGAAAAATGAGATCCTTTAAACAACATATAGAAGAAGCCAAAAATACTCATATGGAACATATTGAGGATATGATCTTCAATGATGGTGTAAAAGGTGCAAGAAGTGCAATAAATTTCTTACAAGGTCTGAGAGATTTATTTTCCGGTGATACTAGAAGTCCAATAAACACAACCGTAAAATGGGATGGGGCTCCTGCAATCTTTGCTGGATTAGACCCTAGAGATGGAAAATTCTTTATTGCAAAGAAAGGTATATTCAACGCTAATCCTAAAATATACAAAACGGACGAAGAAATAGATGCAGATTTGTCTGGTGATCTTGCAACTAAATTTAAACTTGCATTACAGTATTTACCAGCCTTAGGTATAAAAAATGTGATACAAGGTGATTTTTTATATGATAATGCTAGTTTAACAAATCAAAGTATAGACGGTGAAAAGATGATTACATTTCATCCTAATACTATCGTTTATACCGTACCTATAGATTCACCATTAGGCAAACAAATAAAATCATCGAAAATAGGAATAGTATGGCACACTCAATATGTCGGAGATAACTTTGAAAATATGAACGCTGTATTTGGTAAGAGTATATCTAATGAGTTGAACAAATCTAGAAATGTATGGCATACAGATGCAATATTCAAAGATGTTTCTGGAACTGCGAATATGACAAAATCAGAAACAGATAAGATTACAACATTACTTTCAAATGCTGGTAAATCATTTCGCAATATTAAATCTTCTACATTAAATGCAATTGCTACAAATGATGAAGTGAAGATGAGAATAAAAACACATTTTAATACATTAGTTAGGCAAGGTAAAAGAATATCAGACACAAAAAAACACGTTAGAGAATTACTAAATTATATGATTGATTACTATGATAAAGAAATAGATAAAAGAAAAACTGCGAGAGGCAGAGATCCATTACAGAAAAAGAAAGAAGAAGCGATTAAATTCTTCTCTAAAAACAATATGTCTGATATAGAAAATATATTCAAAATGATGGGATATATTATTCAAGCTAAAGAAATGATTGTTAAAAAAATGGATAGTGCATCATCCATAGGCACATTTCTCAAAACTAAAAAAGGATTTGTTGTCACAAATCCAGAAGGTTATGTTGCAATTAATAGAGATGGTGACGCAATCAAGCTGGTGAATAGATTGGAGTTCAGTAAAGCTAACTTTAATTCAGATGTGATTAAAGGATGGGAAAAGTTATAAATAGTCCGTAACACATTTTAAGGTCAAGCATGAAAAAAGTAGTATTTACATTTGGAAGAATGAATCCACCAACTATTGGCCATGAAAAATTAGTCAATAAGTTGAAATCAGTAGCGAGGTCTAATAATGCAGATACTTCCATCTACTTATCTCATACCCAAAATAAGAAAAAAGATCCACTTAGTTACAATGAGAAGATTCGTTACGCCACAAAAGCATTCGGATCAGCAGTCAAAAAATCAGACTCAAAAACAGTCATACAAATTGTACAAGAACTTGAAAAGGCTGGATATACTGATATAATAATGGTTATCGGGTCAGATAGAGTTTCCGACTTTAATAAATTACTTCAAAAATATAATGGAAAAGTTTTTAACTTTGACTCTATTAAAGTTGTATCTGCTGGAGAAAGAGATCCAGACGCAGAAGGTGTCGAAGGTATGTCTGGAACTAAATTGAGAGGCCTAGCACAAAAGGGTGAACTTGATACCTTTGTATCTGGACTTGCATCAAAAATAAATGACAGAGATGGTAAAGCTGTCTATGATATAATAAGGAGAGAACTAGGCGTGGAAGAACAACAAATAGTATCTGATAGACAACCTTTAACACCACAACAAAGACGTAAAATTGGACAAAGAATGAAACGTCTTGCACCTAAACTTGCAAGAATGAGAGCAATCAAAAAGAAAAGAATGGCTGATAAAGATACTCTTGACAAACGTGCTAAAAAAACAGCAATTGCAATGGTAAGAAAAAAAGTTGCAGCCGCTAAAGGTGGAAATTACAAAGATTTATCTCCAGCAGAAAAATCAAACATTGATAAACTTGTTGGGAAGAGAAAAGGAATGGTACAAAGACTTTCTAAGAAATTAAAGAAAGATGTAAAGAAAAAAGAAATAGAAAGGTTGAAACAAGTTAGAGGTGCTAAGAGTGAAGCTTATATGGAATCATATGAGTATGGCACAGACAAAATGAGAAAAGAATATTCTAGAATGACTCCCGGCCAAAAGAATGAGAAAGTAGATAATCCATATGCGGTAGGTATGGCAGCTGCCATGAAATCTACTGGAGATGAACCACCATTGAAGAAATCTACCATTAAGAAAGCACACGATATTGCAGATAAGATAAAGAATGAAGGTGGACTTTGGGATAATATCAGAAAGAAAAGAGCTCGTGGTGAAAGAATGAGAAAGAAGGGTGAGAAAGGAGCTCCTACTCAAGACCAAATAAAAAGAGCTCAGGGAGAAGAAGCTGGATATCCTCACCCAATGTATGATAAAGACGGTAAAGAATATATTGCTAAGACCCCAGCAGACCATAAAAAAATGGCAAAAATGGGATACACTCATAAAGAAAATGTTAGACAAGACAGTGATATTAGTGATAGAAAGGGAACACAACCATCAAAATATCATTCGGGTTTGTCTAAATCTACAAAAGAAAAACGTGATGCACATTTTAAGGCAAAGAAATCTGGGCCTGCTCCGGGTGATGCAGATGCAAAAACAAAACCATCTACACACACTAAAAAGTTCAAACAGATGTATGGAGAGAGTGAAAAAATAGATGAAAATACAGCATTAAGAAACAAAGCAGATAAAACTGGTATGCCGTATGGTATATTGAAAAAGGTATATGATCGTGGTATGGCTGCATACAAAACAGGACATAGACCGGGAACTTCACCTCAACAATGGGCAATGGCGAGAGTTAATTCTTTTACTACAAAAAGTTCTGGAACTTGGGGTGGTGCAGACAAAGATTTAGCTAAACAAGTGAGAAAAGAAGATTTGGAACGGAAATCGACTCTTGATTTAATGTTTGAAGAGGAAATGGAGTGGAAGATGCCGGGAAAGATTGAAGAAGCTCCTTTAGTAACAAGAGGAGAAAATGGATATAGAGGTGCAGTAAAAAAATTTACTGGAGATTATATAGATAAAAAACCTTTAAAAAAATTAGATGTTTTACTAGGATTGATAGGAAAAAAAGTTAAACGACAAGATGATAAACACATTATAGAACATCCAGATTGCGGTACATCTGACTGCTGTGGAGAATGTAATGATAACGAATTGGTGGTTGAAGTGTTGGAATATCAAGGTAAAAAGGTTACTTTGAATAACCCAACGAGGTCATCAGATGGAAAGAAAAAATTCTATGTTTATGTCAAAAACGAGAAAGGTAATGTCATCAAGCTGGGTTTCGGAGATCCAAACATGGAAATCAAACGAGATGACCCTGCACGAAGAAAAAGTTTTCGTGCCAGGCATAACTGTGACGATCCTGGCCCCAAATGGAAGGCAAGATACTGGAGTTGTTATCAATGGCGTGCTGGTTCAAAAGTAGATAACTAAAAGGATAATAAAAAAATGAGTATATTTTTAGAAGCTTATCGTAGTATGTATAAAGAAGAATTACAAGAAAAACTCAGTGCAAAACAAATTGACGATTTGAGAAAAGCATATGCACCATTGAAAGGTAAGAAAATTGTTCCAGGCCCTTTGATGAAAACATTTGATAAAATTGATAAAGATAAAGACGCACTTGTTCAATTATATAAAGCGGATATTCCATTTGTGAGTCAAATGGCAGTATCAAGAATGATTTTAAAACATGATATGAAGGCTGCAGAAATTAATAAACTTAGAGAAAATTTAAATCTCCAAGAAACAGACCCAGTTTTAAATGAAGAAGCTGAACTTGATGAAGCGATAAATAAAGAGGCAATGAATCCAAAACAACAAGCTGCAATTGCAATATCTAAAAAAGAAAAAGGTGAGAAACCAAAAGACGAAAAAGACGAAGGTAATGCATTTACTAAAGCACTTATGTCTGCAAAAGAAAAGGGTGATAAAACATTCACAATATCAGGAAAGGAATATAGTGTGAAAGAAGAACTTGCAAAGTTAGAAGAGACTAACAAAAATGATAAATCTGATGATGGTGATGGTTTGGACGCTGTTCAACCAAAAGCAGTGAAGAAAAAGTTTAAAGATAGAAAGGATAAAGACATTGACAATGATGGTGATGTAGATTCTTCAGATAAGTTTTTACATAGAAAGAGAAAAGCTATATCTAAAGCAATTAAAAAAGATAAGAAACCCGAGCAGTTAAAAGCACCAGATGAAAGTAATAAAAGTAAAGTAGATACTAAACCAGAATTGGATGAAGCTGAAGGATCATCAAGTATGATTAAAAAAGCTGGGAAATCTATAGGAACTGCCATAAAAAGAAGAGTAACTACTTCCGGTAGGGCGGATAGACTTAGTGATAAAGCTAAAAGTTTAGAAAAGAAAGTCAAAGATAGAGATAGACTAAAAAAAGCAAAAGAAAGAATTGCAAAGGCTAAAGCTAATTTGAGTGGTAAAAAACCAGATATGACAAAAAAAGAAGGTATGAACTATCTTTCACCAGAAAAGAAAAAACAAATTAAAGCTGAAATTGATGCTAAACTAGCAAAGAAAGATGATTACTTTAAAGAAAAGTATGGTATTCGTGCAGAAAAAGTAAAAGCTGAAACTGCTAAGAAATTGTTTATGTCTGCTTGTGCCAGAGCTAGTGGTGGTGGCTCTAATAGAACTTCTGATGCTGTTACTAGCTCTTAATTAGCAGTAAAAAGGAATATCAAGTCTAATTAGAAAATTAGAACAGACCGATCAAGCAGTAATTTTGGTTTAAAGAATTTATAATAAATAGTAAAATAAAATAGGAGAATAACAATGCCTTTATGGACAATGACTGACCAAGCTGATGATGCAGGGAAACCCAAATCATTAAAACAAGCGAGTAAAGATACAGTAGATACTAATGATGCTGCACAATTATCTTCAGTATATGGTATTACTACCGGAGAAATGTCAACTGGAGCAGATGGAGCAAAAGTAACTCATCCGGGTTGGGTAAAACGTAGAGTAGGATCTGGCCAGCGTGCTGGTAGAGTACATTATGAAACATTAGTTGCTTCTTCCACTATTACTGGAACTGATACTGCTGATGATACAGAATTTGCTGATAGTTAATAGGAATAAATTATGGCTGACAAAAAGGTTACTGCACTAACTGAATCTACTTCTGCAACGGCAGACGATCTTTTGTTGGTCATAAATTCACCTAATACCACACCATCTTCAAATAAGATATCGGTAAAAAACTTATTTGGATCAATAACATCTAACACTGTTTTTAGTGCTAATGTTCAAATAGGATCAGCAACAACAGCATCAACTTCTAACTTAGTTATACCTTTGAAAACTATAACAAGTGCTGATGCATCAACTTTTGTCAATTCTGATAATTCAACTGGATTGCCGGTAGGAAGTATGTTTTTTGGTACACAAAATTCAGTAGACTATATTTATGTCGTTACTAGTTCAGTTTCTATAAAAAGAGTTGCTCTGTCTTCATTTACACTTACTACATAATGTTTGATGATTTGAACGATAGCAACTTCAAAATGTTTGCAATGAAATACTATGAAAATGTAAACTGCACACATGAAGATGATTTTAATGATGATTTAAAAAGAATACATTATATAAAAAGATTATTTAAAAAATATAAAGAAACAGGCGAATTAAAAGAAAGGTTGATTATAAATCACTTAATTGTGTTATATAATATGTTTTATCATAAGGCTTTAACTAGGATGTTATTATTAAAGCTTAAAGAAGATTTAAACATACTGAAACCATTTCTAGTTTTTTTATCATATTGGGATACCAATGTAGGTAAAGTAAATGGTAAAATAATAATAGATATTGATATAGGATTAGACCCTAAAATTATAAAAAAATTAAGAGAAATTAAGTATGGCCACTAATCGTTTTGAAGATATTATACTAGTTTATACTTTTTTAAATAGACTAGTAAAACCATTTAAAGAGACAGATGCTTACAAATTAGGTATCATTGACGAGCGTGGTAAAAATTTAATCAAAGCAAGAAATCTAAAAACTACAGAACAAAAAAATGCATACGGTATGTATGATCGCATGATATTCAATTTAAAAAAATTGATAGAGAAATTACCCGGTGGTCAATCTAGATTAGCATCATATGGAGCTGCTCTATTTTTGGTAAGAGAAGGATTAGATAAAAGAAATTTAAAGTTTGAAGATCTTAATGAGGAACTTATGAAAGTCATTCTTACTGAAAAAGTAATACAGTACGAAGATGTTCCAACAAATGCAACTGGAGCATCTGTTGCTGGAACTGGAGATGACCCTATACATTGGAAGGATGGTCGTAAAAAAGAAACCAAAGCATACCTAAAAAAATATCTCAAAAGTAGAATGAAAAGAGAAGAAAAAAAGAAAAAAGAAGAAATTCTACGAAGAACCACCGGATAATAAAAAAAATGATTGACTTTATCATGTGTTTTGTGATATTATCATTATTCATGCTTGTACATGGATTATTTGTTATTAAAAATAAAATCAAACCTTGTAATGGGCCTTTGTGTTTAAACGTAACTTGTAATTGTATAGGGGGTAAAAATGTTAACTGATCCAACTTTATGTAGAACTCACACCGATGAAATGAATGTTTACTTGAAAGAAAATGAAACAAATGTGGAGCCAGAAGAACCTGACGAACTTAAATCCGAAATAGTAGAAGTAGAAAGTGTGCATGGAATAGTTAACAAAGTTTATATACCTATAGAACAGAATAGAAAATATTGGGAGTCATTTGTATCATGAATATAATAGATTATTTTGATAGGAAAAAGTCAACATCAACGAACAAAAATCATGATAGATTTAGAAATGATATTGTTAATCATTGGGATCTTGATTATATGTCGTATGAACAACTTGAGCAAGTATTAACCGAAAATAGAGATATAGAAACAACTAAGGTAAGGAGAATAAGAAGATGATGACATGGGCTTATGATAAGTGGGATTCTTTTATGAACCCAGCGAGAAATATTCTTAGGTGTATGCCACCAGAACAAAGGTTTAGTTTGAGTATGATATTAAGTGGAATATGGAGTCTTGCATTTTGTATCTACATAGGTGAGATAATGATGATTGCACCTTATATGTTGGGACATTTTGCATTGGTGAGTGCTATTATGATTACTTGGTTAATCTTTAAGTGGGCGGAGAAACGAAGTCTTGAGAACTGGCAACAGTCCAAGAAAAACAAAGTGATTTGGTTTTTGGATAATGAGGCATAATTATGAGTTTTAAAGATTGGGTGAATTTAGAAAAATTCCAAGAAAAGTATGGTGAAGGAACAGCTGCGGATTTAGATTACGGCAAGTTAGTAATTCTTGGTTTGTTAATTTATATTGCCTTTTTCAAATAGAGGGGAGTGAAAAATGTTAAGTACAATTTTAGGTGCATTAACTGGATTCGGTGGTACTGCAATAACTGGTGCTATTGATTACTTTAAAGACAAAGAAGCTAACAAGATAAAACATAAACAAATGGAAATGCATATGGACATGATTAAACAAGGTCATGAAGTTGATATGCAAAAGTTTTATGCCCGGGCAAATGATGATGAACATTCAAGATTAATCAATCATGATATTGCGATGCAAGAAGATAGGGGATTTTTCGCAGGGTTAAGAAAAAGTGTGCGTCCACTTATAACATATGCATTTTTTGGTTTGTTCGTTACTGTAGAAGTAACTATGATTCAACACGCACTAAACTCCGGAACAGATTTTCTTGTTGCAATAAAACACGTTTGGAATGACGAAACGCAGGCTATCTTTGCTGCAATTATTTCTTTTTGGTTTGGTTCTAGAGCCTTAGAGAAAGCAAGAAATAGAGTCTAATAAATAGAAATAAAAAAATAAAACGGACATTTTTTCATGGCTCAGGAAAGAATACTTTATGATACCTCTGACATTGATATATTTCGATTACTTGAAGATCGAAGAGTAGAGAGTCAGCGTCAAACGGAACAATTACATGGTAGGATTTCTCAATTGAGGGATGAGTTACAAGAAGAAATGCGAGAAAATCTCAAAGAAATCATGAGAGAAATAAAAGCTGCAAGAGAAGAATCCTGCCAGCACGCTAAAGATATGGACAAAAGAATATCTAGTTTGGAAAGGTGGCAATGGACTATAGTGGGAGGAGCTGGTGTTCTTGGATTTTTATTTGCAATAGGATTTGAACTTATGAGAATGATGACAGGAACTTGACAAACTAACCTTTTTGTAATACAATTATATGATGAACTATATTGATCTAAAATATATAAATATATTATCTTCTCAGCTCAGCCATTTTAAGAAAAAGACTGATCATCTGTATAATTTTAGGTGTCCATATTGTGGTGATTCGCAGAGAAATGAGAATAAAGCCAGAGGATACTTATATTATAAAGAAGGTAGTTATTCTTATAAATGTCATAACTGTGGTATGGGTGCATCTGTATCTAACTTTATAAAGTATGTAAGCCCAGAGGTTCATAAGGACTATGTTTGTGAAAGATTTTTTAACAAAGATAGAACTACGATTAAAAAAAAACAAGACGATATAAGACGTTTACGGAAACCTCAATACCTAAAAGATACACCTTTTGTTACTTTAAAGAAAGTATCACAACTCAAATCAAATCATCCATTAAAGAGATATATTGAGTCGAGAAAGATACCGAGAAATGTGCATTATAAACTTTTCTTTGTTACTAAATTTTATGAGTTTGTAAATAAATGCGTACCTAATAAGTTCCAAAGTGTCAGTAAAGATGAACCCAGATTACTCATACCTTTTTTAAATTATGATGGTAATTTGATCGGTTTCCAAGGCAGAAAACTTCTAAATAATTCGTCACCAAAATATATCACTATAATGTTGGACGATGAATCTCCAAAAATATACGGTCTAGATACTGTTGATTGGAAAATTCCAGTGGTGGTAGTGGAAGGGCCTATAGATTCGTTGTTTCTACATAATTCTATTGCTATGGCTGGTTCAGATTTGAGTAAAATAGATAAAAATATATCGACAGAATTTATTTTTGCTTATGATAATGAGCCTAGAAATTTAGAAATAATAAAAAGGATGGAAAAAACAATCAAAAATAATTATAGTATTGTTGTCTATCCAAGTAGAATAAAAGACAAAGATATCAATGACATGGTATTAAATGGTCGTGAACCAGAAGAAATTGAATGTATTATACAGAATAATAATTTTAAAGGACTTAGAGCTCTTGCTAAATTGAGTGATTGGAGAAAAATATGAGTGAAGTTACGTTAATATCTTATTCTAAAGGAACTGGTATATTTGAAGATTACGATTTGACAGAATTGATATCTTATTGTGCAAGAGTATCAAATCCATCAAATCAAAGAAATACTTACACTAGTAAAAAACTATTAAATTACTTAATAAAGCATCAGCATTGGTCGCCTTTTGAAATGGTAAACGTGTGCTTATGTATAAAAACATCAAGAGATATAGGTAGACAAATATTACGTCACAGATCATTTTCATTTCAAGAGTTTTCACAAAGATATGCACAACCAGATTTTGTTGATGTATATGATTTAAGAGAAGCTAGATTACAAGATCACAAGAATAGACAAAATAGTATAGAACTTACTGAAAGTCAAAGAAGGTTAAATGAAGATTTTAGAATGAAACAAGTTGTTCTTATGACTCAAGCAAAACAATTGTATGAATGGGCAATAAAAAAAGGTATTGCAAAAGAATGTGCAAGAGCTGTATTGCCAGAAGGTATGATGAATAGTGTAATGTATATGAATGGAACACTTAGGAGCTGGATACATTACATAAATTTAAGAACCGAAAACGGAACACAAAAAGAACATATGGAAATAGCAGAAATGTGTAGAGATGTTTTAGCATCCATTTTTCCTATGATAATAAGGGAGAATAAATGAATATAAACTTAGAAAGAGATAACTTACTTTCAGAACAATCATATAAACTATTATCTGATTATTATTGTAGTAATGATGAAAAGTCACCACAAGAAGCATTTATGAGAGCTGCTAATGCTTACTCTTATGGTGATAATGAATTAACACAAAGAATATATGACTATGCATCTAAAGGGTGGTTTATGTTTTCATCACCTATATTATCTAATGCACCAAAGAAAGGTTCATTAGATGGTGGTAAATCACCCAAAGCATTACCCATATCGTGTTTTTTAACATATGTTCCAGATTCACTAGAAGGCTTAATAGACCATACTTCAGAATTGAGATGGTTATCTGTTAAAGGTGGTGGAGTTGGTGGACATTGGAATGATGTTCGTTCTGTGTCAGATAAAGCACCGGGGCCAATGCCTTTTCTGCATACGGTGGATAGTGATATGACTGCATATAGACAGGGTAAGACACGCAAGGGGTCGTATGCTGCATATACTAATATAAGTCATCCAGATATTATAGAATTTTTGAATATGCGAGTACCAACAGGCGATGTAAATCGTAAATGTTTAAATTTGCACCATGCGGTAAATATTACAGACGAGTTTATGGAAGCTG
>MDTB01106219.1_pt1 | contig 11454 bp, 11 predicted proteins | sample 811161 | NCBI WGS metagenome assembly MDTB01 (sample SAMN05326650, study PRJNA326480) | marine metagenome | isolation source: seawater | place: Mediterranean Sea | collected 2009
ACGGCCGCCGCAGCTTCACAACCGACGGCTCGCTCACCCTGGGCCTCCGGCCTCGCCTCCAAAACCAGGACGCGTGCCTTTCACTCTGCGAAAGAACTCTCGCGCAACCAAATCCGAAGCATCGACAACGCGGTGGCCAACATGGAAGGCAAGCTGCTTCGCCAGCACCGCCACGACATCGAATGGCACCGCAAGTACATTTTGGCCTTGGGATGCATGGTGCTCTTCTTGGTGGGGAGCTCGTTGGGGGCCCTCGTGGGCAAAGGCGGTTTGGGCCTGCCAACGCTCTTGGCCCTCTGTGTGTTTCTGTTGTACTACGTGATGTCCATGATCGGGGAACAATTGGTAAAGTCTGGAACTCTGGAGCCCTGGTCGGGCATGTGGTTGAGCACGCTTTTGCTGACTCCGTTGGCGGCACTTTTGATGTGGAGCACGTTGAAAGAACGACGCTGGCTTCCATATGCAGGCAGGTGATTGAAAACTACCTTTGCTGCGCCCATGGCCAGAACCCTTCGCATCCTTCAACTCTGCCATAAGCCACCACGCCCATCCGTGGATGGAGGCTGCCTGGCTATGGACAGCTTGACGCGAGGACTCTTGGACATGGGACATCAAGTGAAAGTGGTCTCCATCCACACGGACAAACATCCTTTTCTGCCAGACCAAATCGAAGCTGACTACCTCGAGCAAACCCAAATCGAAGTCGCCTACGCCGACACCGAGCTGAACGTGCGGGACGCCCTGTCCCACCTCCTCACCGGCGAGAGCTACCACCTGTCCCGGTTTTTGGTGCCGGAAATGGAGCGGACCGTGGAAGACGCACTTCGCGAGCAGGTGTACGACGTGGTGCTTTTGGAATCCCTGTTCACTACGGCTTACATCCCGGCCATTCGCCGTTTGAGCGACGCGGACCTTGTGCTCCGCGCGCACAACGTGGAGCACGCGTTGTGGGAGGAGGTTGCGGAGGACATGACCTCCCGCCCCAAGCGCTGGCTGCTCAACCGGTTCAAGTCCAAGCTTCAATCAGAGGAAATCAAAGTGCTCGCCGCGCTGAACGGGGTCGTGACCATCACCCGCGACGACGCCGCATGGTTTGAATACACCCTCCAACACGTGCATCCAGAGTCGACCTGCCAGGTGGAGGTTGTTCCCTTCGGGATGGACGTGGACAGCACCCCACACACGGCCTTGAACGAGGCACCTGTGCGGGTCTTGCACCTCGGGGCTATGGATTGGGCCCCCAACCAACAAGGCGTTTCGTGGTTTGTGCAAAACGTTTGGCCCTTGGTGCGTCAGACACTCCCCGAGGCCCAGGTAGCCCTGGCCGGCCGAAACATGGGGCCTGAATGGACGTCCGACGAAAGCGCTGGGGTCCATGTGTTGGGCGAGGTGGACGATGCCGCCGCCACCTACGACACCCCCAGCGTGGTGGTGGTTCCCTTGCATGCCTGTTCAGGCATGCGTATTAAGATTGCAGAAGCCTTGGCCGCAGGGCGCCCCATCGTAACCACCACCAAAGGCATGACCGGGCTCCACCTGGAGAACGAGGAACATGTCATGGTGGCCGACACCGCCGAACACTTCGCAGCGGCGCTGGTCGACCTGCTGTCCAACGACGACAAAGCTACGGCCATGGGCCAACGCGGCCGAGCCTGGGCCCAAGTCAACTTGCAGCACCGCGCCAGGGCAGAAAGTTTGACCGCGTTCCTCGAACAATTGGTGGCCTCGTGAACATCCTGGTCATCGCTTCCCGGGTTCCCTTTCCCCTCGAAAAGGGAGACAAGCTGCGGCTCTACCACCAACTGAAGCACCTGTCATCCAAGCACACCCTGACGCTTTGCGCCCTTCAAGACCACGCGCTGACCGAGGCGCAACAGGAAGCCCTTCGCTCTATCGCCCAGCACACCCACGTGCTGCGAACCCCCATCCTGAGAAAGCTGTGGCGCATGATGTGGGCTTGGACGTCGGAATTGCCTTTTCAAGTGACCTGGTTCACCGACCGCAAGGCCAAACGACAACTCGAACGCATCGTCGTAGACACACAACCTGACCTCATTTACTGCCAACTTGTGCGGTGTGCCGAATACGTGAAGGACTTGCACGCCTACCCCAAGGTCTTGGATTACATGGACGCCTTCAGCGCGGGCATGCACCGCCGAAGCCATCAGAAAAAAGGTCCTCTCGGGCTGTTTCAACAGGCCGTGATGCGGGCAGAGGGCACGCGCTTGGCGAGGCATGAGTCGCGGACGTTTGACTATTTCGACACCCATACCATCATTTCTGAAAACGACCGGCTTTTGATTCCTCACCTGCACCGAGATACCATTCGCATTGTGCCCAACGGCGTCGACCTAGACGCGTTCGGCGCCTCGGAACCAGCGCCCCCCGACGTACCCACCCTGTTGTTCACAGGAAACATGTCGTACGCTCCCAACGTGGACGCGGCAAGGCATTTGGTGAAGGACATCCTGCCCAGGATTCAAACGCGCCCCATCCGTGTGGTCCTAGCCGGTGCGGAACCCGCTTCAAGCGTGACTGCCCTCGCCAGCGACGAGGTGACGGTCACGGGATGGGTGGACGACATCGCCGCAGAATACAAGCGCTCCACGTTGTTTGTCGCGCCACTTCGCCTGGGCACCGGTCTGCAGAACAAGGTGCTTGAGGCCATGGCCTCCGCCTTGCCCTGCATCCTCTCGCCGCATGCCTTTGCACCCTTGGGGATGCCTGCCCACGGGCATGCGGAGATCTGCGACCAGCCTGGCGCGTTTGCCGCGGGCATCGACCGACTTTTGGCCCACCCTGAAGAAGCTCAAAACATGGCTCGCATCGCGCAACAGGAAGTGCGACACAAATTCGCATGGACCACCCATGGCGAGACACTCGACCAAGTCCTGCAAGACGCCCTGTCCCCACATTGACCCAACTTTCTCGACCTTAGAGTTATGAAAAACCCTCCTGCCAGCCTCGCCCACCTCGACTTCGTCGCAGGCATCCCGTCGCTCGACTTGAGCCATTTTACCCAGGGCACCGAAACCCAGCGCATACAATTTGTGCACGACCTCGGCAGAGCATACCGGGAAGTAGGGTTCGTGGCCATCGGAGGCCACGGCATTCCCCAAGACGTGATTGACGGTTTGTACAGCGAAGCCGAAGCGTTCTTTGCGTTGCCTGCCGAGACCAAAGCGCAGCACGAGCACCCGGAGCACAACAGGCAAAGGGGGTTTGTCGGTCTAGGGACAGAACACGCCAAAGACAGCGACGCGGCCGACCTGAAAGAGTTCTGGCAAGTCGGACAGTGCGACGTCCCAGACGGCGCGGACATGAAGCACTACCCACCCAACGCCGTCGTCGCCGAACGCCCTCTGTTGTCGGTCAAGTCTGAAGCACTTTACAGAAGCTTGGAAGCGGTTGGACGCGACGTTTTGAAGGCCATCGCCCTGCACTTGGAATTGGACGAGGATTACTTCGAGGCCTACGTACCAGGTGGCAACAGCATCCTGCGATTGATCCACTACCCCCCAATCTTACAGGAACCGAAATCCAGCGTCCGCGCCGGTCAGCATGAGGACATCAACCTCATCACTTTGTTGGTGGGTGCTTCCGCGTCTGGCTTGGAAGTGATGGACACCGCAGGAAACTGGACCCCCGTGACCGCCCTGCCCAACCAACTTGTGGTCAACGTGGGCGACATGCTTCAGCGGCTCACAAACCAAGAGCTCAAGTCGACCACCCACCGTGTCGTCAACCCACCACGTGAACTTTGGGGCAAGCCACGCTTCAGCATGCCTTTCTTCTGCCACCCTGTGCCGCACATGAGTTTGGACGCGCTGGAACAATGCGTGCCTGCTGGAGAAGCCCCCAAGGAAGCCCCCATCACAGCCGGGGCTTACCTCGCAGAACGCCTCCGCGAGATCGGCCTGGTCGGCGACGCCTCCTCTGAAAAAGAGTGAAGCCCGTTGGGCGTTCAGATTTCTTGACAGTTTACAAGCAGAACATCGCGCTGACCTATTCGTTCTTTGGGCCATGCAGTGGTCTTCACTTCTCCAATGGTCTGCCGCAGGGGCGGCATGTGGTTTGACTTTCGGCCTGATGTCGTGGTTGGATTCCCCCACAATCCCCTCAACCTCCACCGTGCATGCCACGTCCAACACATGGACGCCCAGCCCTGGGAGCGTCGCCCTATCAGCGAGGCCTGCCACCAACACCCCACTCTCGGACGACGCATTTGTCAGGGCGGCGCAGTCGTCCGTAGACGCCGTGGTCCACGTGCAAACCGCCGCGGTCGTCCCGACCCAGAGCAACCCGTGGCTGAGCATGTTGGGAATGGACCACGGCCGGGTGGCGCAGGGCTCCGGGAGTGGCGTCATCCTCGACAGCCAAGGATGGATCGTCACCAACCACCATGTCATCGACGGGGCCCAACGCATCCAAGTGGCCCTCTCTGATGGCTCCACCATGGAGGCGAAATTGATCGGCAGCGACCCGAGCACCGATTTGGCACTTCTCAAGACCACCGCCGCCTCGGGACTGCCCACGCTCGAGTTTGGCAACTCGGACGAGGTGAACGTGGGCGAGTGGGTGCTTGCGGTGGGCAACCCCTTGAATTTGACCTCGACGGTGACGGCAGGCATTGTCAGCGCCAAAGGGCGGAACCTGCGGCTGTTGGAGCCGGATGCAAAACGGGACATCTACCCTGTGGAAAGTTTCTTGCAAACCGACGCCGCAGTCAACCCCGGAAACAGCGGCGGTGCGTTGGTCAACCTGGATGGCAAGTTGATTGGCATCAACACCGCCATCGCATCTCAAACCGGGAGCTACGCGGGATACTCGTTCGCCATTCCTTCCTCCATTGTCCGCAAGGTGGTGGACGATTTGCGTGAATTCGGCCGCGTTCAACGGGCCTACCTCGGCATCCAAGTCGACCAACGCGACCCGGGCGTCCGGGTGGCTGGCGTGCTCCGCGGGAGCGGTGCCAGCGCAGCAGGCCTGCAACCCGGCGACCGCATCGAAGCCATCAACGGCATCCCGGTGTCAAGCTTCCCCGCCCTTCAAGAGCAGTTGTCCAAACACCGTCCCGGCGCATGCATCGCGGTCCAGCTTCGCCGCGATGGACAGCGCGTTCAAAAACAAGTGAAACTTCAAAGGCGAGAAGCCTTGGCTTCTGCCACCGTGCCATCCCCAAGCACCAAGCCCGCCGAAGGCGCCGTGCCTGGAGCAGCCAGTAAAGAAGAATTCATGACCAACTGGGAGGTCGAACTCGAGCCGGCATCGGCCCAAATCCAGACGCGTTTGGACATTCGAGGGGGACTCGTTGTGACAGCCATTCGACCTGGCGAATGGTCGGACCATGGCATCCGTCGCGGAGCGGTGCTGCTGCGTTTGGATGGCCAGCCGCTTCAATCTGAGGAAGACATGACCGCGGCCTTGACAAGGGCAAGAGAAGCCGGGCAACGCGGCGTCTTGTTGGAGGGCGTGCAGGCCAATGGTCGGCAATTCTCCGCCGGGGTCCCGCTCCCCTGAGGTCACTCAGCCCCTCCAGCTCTGCTCTGGTGCCCCGCGGTGCCCTGCACGTCCATGAGTTGCGGTCCCCTTGTGTAATGCACCTACCTCTCTTTCCGTTGCGCATGTTGCCTTTGCCTGGGGAATTTGTGGAACTCCACGTTTTCGAACCCCGCTACCAGCGGCTGTTCAATGAGTTGGAGAACATGGAGTTGGTGGAATTCGGGATCCCCTGCGCCCACGAGGGCCAAATCCGGCGCACCGGTGCCGTCATGCGTCTGGTGAATATTTCACGGCGCGAAGTCAATGGACGACGTGATGTGACCGTGAAAGCCACGGGCTTGTTCCGGTTGGAGTCCTGTGACATGAGGGACGGTCAACTTGGCTATCCCCTCGGAGAAACAGCCGACGTGCCGGACTGGAAAAGTTGGACCCTGGACGAGGATTGTCGGGCGGTGCGAGACACGCTGGTGGGCCTGATGGTGACCCACGGCTTGGATCCGAAATCCTTGGAACAAGAGGGCCTCATCCCAGTGTTGACCCATTTGGAACGAGACCCCGTTCAGCGCGCTGAAATTTTGGAAGGCGCCAGCCTGGAAGTCATGCAACTGCGGCTCAAACAACACCTCGATTTGGCTGTGCACATCCTGACCCAAAACCCCCAGGACGACGCCAACTTTTTCGTGAACTGACCCTGTATCTTTGGGTCATGAAGATCCAATCAAGTTGGCCCGTGCTGGCCATGGCGGCAGCCCTGGGATTGTGCGCATGCGGGGACGACAACTCAAGCCAAGCGGAAGACCCAAGAACAAATTCTTCTGCCAAGGTGTTCGGAGGCCCCACTGGCACCACAGATTTGCGTGTGCCTGACCTGGAATTCCACCCAGAACTGGATCCCCTCAAAGTCACCACAGCCGGAGACAACCTGGTGACATTCATGTCCGAGGACTCGTCCGATGTTGTCTTGGGTGACCTGTACGATTACTTCCACTTTTCGAACGTGGGCGAGTGGGACGCCATGTTTGAGCACTTCCCTTCACACCGAACGGAAGACACGGCCATGGTGCGCATGCAACGGGAGATGATGGACAAGTGGTTCCACAAAGGCCTGCGCAACCGGGCAGGGGGGGCGCACATTCGCTACATAAGCCCGTGGGTCGAGGAAGACGACCAGCGGGTCGCCTTGATGGGCTTGGACCTCAACTACTATCTGGATTTCTTCGAGAATTTCGAAGGAAACCCGGAAGGCATGCGCCTGTCCCTGCAAGACCAATATGGCCGTGAAGCCATCGAGTGGCACGAGTTCGACCAAGTCGACGAAGGCGACACCGCGCTCATCCGACAGTTTGAGGTGAATGCCGAAATCGTGATGTACGCGTTGAGCTCGCTCGACAGCCTTCACTGCACGTTCCTCCCGCCCCAGATCAGCAAGTCGCCCAAGCTCGCGGCCGAGATGATGGACAACGAGACCATGCTCGCGTTGCTCCGTCACAAGCGTGAGAACTACGACAAGAACTGAGCGTCGACGCCTCCATGCAGCTTCGCGCCACCAACGAATGGGCCAACCTCAAGAAGGTGGTCGTCGGTACCGCCCAATCGATGGGAGGCACGCCTGCGTTGGAAGAGGCTTACGACCCCAAGTCCAAGGAACACATTGCCTCAGGCACCTTCCCCAAGGAAGCCGACTGCGTCCGTGAATTGGACGCCTTGGCCACCCTCCTGCAAAGCATGGATGTGGAGGTGTTGCGCCCCGCAGTGATGCCTGATTTGAACCAAATTTTTGCCCGCGACGTGGGCATCGTGGTGGAAGATCGCCTGGTGGCCACCCGCATGATCGCAGACCGGGAGGACGAATGGCGAGGCGTTGTCCCCTTGCTTGCAGACGTGCCGGCATCCCACATCCTCCGCCCCCCCGAGGGCGTGCGCGTGGAAGGCGGCGACGTGATGCCCCGAGACGGCGAGCTTTGGGTGGGCTACAGCGCAGCGGACGATTTCTACGCGTTCACCACGGCGCGGACCAACGAAGCCGCCTTGGATTGGCTGTCGGACCAATTTCCGCATTGGAACGTGCGGGGGTTTCAACTGCAAAAGTCCGACACGGACCCCAAGGACAATGCGCTTCATTTGGACTGCTGCCTCAGTACGTTTGCCGGTGGGCACGCCGTGTTTCACCCTGGAGGGTTAAAATTGGCTGACGACGTCGCCTTCGTGCGCGACACCTTTCAAGGTCACGTCCTTGAATTGAGTTCCGACGAGATGTACGACATGCAGTGCAACTTGATCTCTGTGACTCCGGAAGACGTGGTGTCGTGCCCTCCTTTTGAAACCGTGAACCGTCAACTGGAAGCGTGGGGGTACCGGGTTCATACGACAACCCTTCAAGAAACCGCCAAGATGGAAGGCCTCTTGCGTTGCGTGACGATGCCTTTGCACCGGGATTGAACTTTTGAACCTACCCTTGACATGAGCCACCCTGCCCAAAGCACCTGCCACATTTTGATGGTTCGTCCTGCGACATTCCGCAAGAACGAAGAGACCGCCGGCAACAACCACTACCAACAAGACGCCCAAATCGACGACGTGCACCAAGCGGCCCTCGACGAGTTCGACGGCATGGTGGACGATTTGCGCGAACGCGGTGTGAACGTGATGGTGGTGGAGGACGACCCCACGACGGACACGCCAGACGCGCTGTTCCCCAACAACTGGGTGTCGTTCCACGCCGACGGCCGCGTGGGTCTGTACCCCATGTTCGCGCCCAACCGTCGCTTGGAGCGCAGGGAAGACATCCTCCACGACTTGGTCCACGTCAATGGATTTGACCTGGATGAAATCGTGGACTTCACCGAATTCGAGCGCCACGACGCATACCTCGAGGGCACCGGGAGCATGGTCCTCGACCGGGTGAATGGCAAAGCCTACGCCGCCTTGAGCCCACGCACTGACCGCGACGCCTTTGCCCATTGGTGCGAGTCGATGGACCTGGAAGGCGTGATCTTCGAAGCCAACCAAACGGTCGGCGAGGCGCGCATGCCCATCTACCACACCAACGTGATGATGGCGGTGGGCACTGGCTGGGCAGCCGTGTGCCTCGACTCCATCGACCACCCCGACGACCGAGCTCTGGTGCTCGAATCCCTCCAAGATGACGGCCTGACCGTGGTCAACCTTTCTGAAGACCAAATCAACCGCTTCGCCGGCAACATGCTCGAAGTGGCCACCGACCAAGAGGACAAGCTCATCGTGATGAGCTCACGAGCCCACGCCGCCCTGACCGACGAACAGCGCGCCACGCTTGGGAAGTTTGGCACCCTGGTTCACAACGACTTGCACCACATCGAAACCTGCGGTGGCGGTTCCGCGCGATGCATGATGGCCGAAGTCCACCTACCCCGCCCTGCCCAAACCAACGAAGCACACGCATGATTCACGGCATTGACACACGGCTGCACCAAGCCGTCCTTGACACCTTTGAAGCCACATTCGGCAAGCGCCCCGCAGATCGACAGATTCAAATCCAGACGACCCGTGCCGAATTTGAAGGGGACCGCACCCTGGTGGTGTTTCCCCTCGCAGGCATGGCCGGGGCACCTCCGCACGTCGCGGCCGACACGTTGGGGCAAGCCCTGACCGAAGCGTGCCACTGGGTCTCCAGCTTCAGTGTGGTCAAAGGGTTCTTGAACCTCTCCTTGACCGACGCGTGCTGGAACGAAGCGCTCCAAGATGCGCTGACCCAATCCACATGGGGCCACGCCCCCGCTTGCTCCAAGGCGCAGGTGATGGTGGAGTACAGCTCTCCCAACACCAACAAGCCGTTGCACTTGGGCCACCTCAGGAACATCTTCCTGGGCTACAGCGTGTCCCGCATCCTTGAGGCCGCCGGCCACGACGTCAAGAAAGTGCAAATCATCAACGACCGCGGGATCCACATCTGCAAGTCCATGGTGGCGTGGCAAAAGTTGGGGAAAGGCGAGACGCCAGCATCGACCGGCGAAAAAGGCGACAAGCTCGTGGGCCGGTACTACGTGGCGTTCGACAAGGCCTTCAAGGCGGAAGTGGCGGAAGGCGTGGTCAATGGGCTCGACCCCAAAGAAGCCGAGGCGGCCAGCCCGATGCTGCAAGAAGCCCGCGCGATGTTGCAGCGCTGGGAAGAAGGCGACGAGGAGGTCGTGGCGCTTTGGAAAACCATGAATGGCTGGGTGTACGACGGCTTCGACGAGACCTACAACGCCATGGGCGTGTCGTTCGACAAGCTCTACTACGAGTCGGACACCTACCTCCTTGGCAAAAAGCATGTGGAGCAAGGCTTGGCCGACGGGGTGTTCTTCCAAAAAGAGGACGGCTCCATCTGGGTGGACCTCACCGACGACGGCTTGGACGAAAAGCTCCTTCTCCGTGGCGACGGCACCGCGGTCTACATGACCCAAGACATCGGCACGGCGATTCTCCGGTTTGCCGACTTCCCCGGTCTCGACCGCCAGGTGTACACCGTCGGAAACGAACAGGAATACCACTTCAAGGTGCTGTTCTTGATCCTCAAGAAACTTGGATTTGCCCAAGCGGAGGCCAACCACCACCTCAGCTACGGCATGGTGGAACTGCCTGAGGGCAAGATGAAGTCCCGCGAAGGCACCGTGGTCGACGCGGACGACCTGTTGCTGGAAATGCGCGACACGGCGCGCAGCATCTCGGACGAGCTGGGCAAGGTGGACGACTTCAACGAAGACGACAAGGTGCAGCTGGCCACCCAAGTGGGGGACGGCGCGCTGAAGTACTTCCTTCTGAAGGTCGCCCCGCCCAAGTCCATGATGTTCGACCCCAAAAGCAGCATCGACTTCTTTGGCAACACTGCGCCCTTCATCCAGTTCAACGTGGTCCGGTGCAAGAGCATCCTGCGCAACACAGGAACCGCCATGTCGACCTTGACGTGGGATCAGGCCACCCCGCTGGACGCTGCTGAGCGTCGATTGGCCGCAGGCGTCCTGGGATTCCCTGACGTGGTCCAAGAAGCCGCCGCCAGCTACGATCCTTCGCTCATTGCGAACCACTGTTACGACCTGATCAAGGCCTTCTCAAGCTTCTACCAAGACCACCCCATTACCAAAGAAGAAGACGCCGCAACCCGTCAGGCCCGACTTGGCTTGACCGCCTTGGTCAGCGAAACCGTCTGCAACGGCATGGCCATGCTCGGCATCGACATGCCCGAGCGCATGTGAGGATCAACCCTTGCGCTGCAAACGCCGTTCCGTGCGGTGCCCCTCGCACGCCATGCGCACAGTGACGCGTTCTGCGCCATCTGGCACCGCCACGCTCCACGCGTGGACGCCAGCTTCGAGCTCCCCTTCATGAACCGCAGTGTCGTGGTTGTCCATGTGGACGCTCAACGCCACCTCTCCGGAACGCACAACACGAAGACGAATGTCCACCTCGCCGTTGGACCAAAGCGCCCCCTCACCTTCCCAGTCCGCAGCCACCGGGGGCGGCACACCCTTTCCGAAGGAGGCCCGCATGCGGTGCCACAAGACATAGAGAAGCATGGCCAACAGGCCCACCAACATCGTCCACTGAAGCGTCTCCATGGAACTGGCGGTCAGAGGGAGAAAATACCTGGGATATTGGACGCGGCCTCGTAGCGGGCGAAGATGTCGTCTGGCCCCGTCACCTTCTCGTCCACCGTCACGGCGCGGTAGTTCCCTTTGGAAGATTCCCGCACTTGAAACGCGGCCTTGGTGCCAAAGATGGCGCGAAGCGATGCCTCGTTCTCAGGCTTGGCCGGCACAATGAACTTGAACTTGAACACACACGGCCAGGTGTGGGTGTCGTTCAATTGTTGCCGCAGTTGGTCGCGCTTTTCGTCGTCTTGAGGGGTCATGTGCCAGGGAACTTGGGATGCCAAAAATAAGAACGGGCCGCCCGAAGGCGACCCGTTGATATGCTAGGGTTTGTTGGGCAGAG
>MDTB01101805.1_pt1 | contig 11453 bp, 12 predicted proteins | sample 811161 | NCBI WGS metagenome assembly MDTB01 (sample SAMN05326650, study PRJNA326480) | marine metagenome | isolation source: seawater | place: Mediterranean Sea | collected 2009
ATTTTAAATCGTTTTGCAATTAGCGACTTGAAGTTTTTTTTTTGATAAAGTTCTTTTACAGCTTTATCTGCACTAAAAAGAGGTCCCCTTTTAAAAGACAATATCTTGCCTGCAGTTGTTTTGCCTGAGGCTAACGATCCTGTTATTCCTATTTTGATCATTTTAGTTTTGAATTTAGTAATTCTATTAATCCATCATCAATTTCAGGATTAACTTTATTCCATAAATAAAAAGATTTTTGCCCTTGGTAGATAAACATATCAAGACCGTTAAACACCCTTTTTCCCTCCTCTCTTAAATATTTAAAAGTCTTAGTCTCCAAAGGATTGTAGATCGTGTCAATATATATAACCTCGTTTTTAGTATTAGCAAAATTAAAATTGAAATCATCACCATTTTTTAGGCCTAAGCTTGTGGCGTTAATAATTATATCGAAATTTTTTATTTCAAACTCAAGATCTGCCCAAGGAATTATACTTAAAAAACTAAATTTTTTTTTTAAAAAAATACATTTCTCATCAGTTCTATTTGTTATAGAAATATCTTTAATACCTGATTTTTTGATAGATAAAATAACTGAAGGGGAAACACCTCCGGCACCGATAACTAGAGCTTTTTTATTAAAATTATTTTCAATTTCTTTTAAGTAGGCAGCTTGCAATCCATAAACATCTGTATTTTCACCTATCACAACTTTATTATTATTTAAAAGGACTGTGTTCACTGATCCCGTAAGTTCTGCATCGTTAACTATTTTATCGATATGATTAATAATTTTCTGTTTAAAGGGTAGAGTTACATTAATACCCGTATATTCTCCTTGTTTAATTTTTTTAATTATTCCTGGCAATGCTTTATCATCGGCCTCTATAATTTCATAATCAGCTTTAATACTATATTTTTTAAACCAGTATTTATGTAAAACCGGTGATAAAGAGTGTTTAATAGGCTTGCCAACTATTCCAAATTTTTTTTTCATTTTTTTAATTGCTTAATATAGTAAATGATTTCCTTGATAGGTAGACCCATGATCGAATCTTTATCACCTTTTACGTACTCAAATAATTCTAACCCGCCTGCTTCTATTTGGTAGACTCCATAAGCGAGTAAGGTTTTAGTATCTATCTTATTTAAGTACAAAGATAATTCGTCTTCGTTTAAATTCTTCATCTTAAGCTCAGAAGAATCTGAATGATTCCATATCATTGCGCCATTATTAGCAATACAAACTGAACTAATTAGGTAATGTACTGAGTTGTTAAGTTTTTTTAAAATATCAAAAGCTTCATCTCTAGAATTTGGTTTATTAATTAGGTCCCCGTTAAGCGATATAACACTATCAGCGCCTAAAACATAACGATTGGGATTTTTATTACTTACTTTTATAGATTTAATTTCAGCAAGATTTTTTGATATTGTAAGTGGGTCCGCACCCTCACCTAACAGTGACTCTTTTACTTCTTCCTCGTCAACATTTGAAACTATAACTTCGTTTTCAATTTTATATTTATCTAAAATTTCTTTTCTCACGCCACTTTTTGAAGCTAATATTATTTTCATCTATTTTTTTTTATCTCAATAATTTTTAATATCGAGGCCGCAGTTTCCTCTACGGATCTTCTTGTTACATCAATAATAGGCCAATTATTTTTTTTAAATAAATTTCTTGAGCCTTCTACTTCTTTTTTTATGAAGTTTAAGTCGGTATATTCTTTAAGGTTTTGATCTTTCATAATTGCAACTCTATTACGTCTTATATCTGATAATCTTTCTGGGTCAGCTACTAATCCTATTATGCAAGAAGTTTTATTTTTTTTTAAATCTTTTGGAATTTTTTGTTCTAAGACCAATGGTATATTTACTGTTTTATAACCTCTATTTGCTAAATAAATTGAAGTGGGGGTTTTACTTGTTCTGCTTACACCTAATAAGATTACATCTGCATCGTTAATGTCATCTACTTTTTTTCCGTCATCGTGTGACATGGTAAACTGAATAGCTTCAATTCTTTTGTAATAATCATCATCCAAAACGTGTTGGGCACTTGGTTTATGAATGGCCTTCTGGTTTAGGAGTTTTGAAAAACTTAATATTAGATTTCCGAGAACACCGAAACACGCTACTGAATTTTTTTCGCTTTGGTTTGCAAGGTATTTTGCTAGTTTGGTTTCTACTATTGTATATAATATAATTGAATTTTCAATTTCACCACATTCTTTAATAATTTTGTCAACTTGCTGCTCGGTTCTTATAAAAGCAAATTCTTTCTTCTCATATTCAAAATTTGCGAATTGTGATTTTAAAGATAAAAATATTCTATCTAAGGTTTCACCGGTAGAGTCAGACACAAGATATACATTGTATTTTTCGTTCATATCTTTGTTAATAAGGTTATAACAAACTAATGTTTTTCATGTTTCTCAAAATAAAAGAAAAATTACTAACATTAATTAACACTAATTAAACAATTTATTGATTGTTAATAATAATGGTTTTTTAATGTTTATAAAATGAATAAAACTTAAAAATTAAGCAAATGTAATAAAAGTTGTTAAATTGCCTATGTATAAATGTTGTAAAAATCGTTATATAACTAATTAACAGGAACTACACCTACAACTACACTTATAAACTTTAATTTATTAATGAGTAATCTTAAAGAAATATTAAAAAATAAGACAGTTTGCAAATCAGTATGGTTTATGAGACAAGCAGGGAGATATTTACCTGAATTTAAAAAAATTAGATCAGAAAATAAAAATTTTATTAATCTCTGTTTGAATAGTGAATTAAGTTCAGAAATTACTTTACAACCAATAAAAAGGTTTAACCTAGATTCAGCGATCATTTTTTCCGACATTCTAATGATTCCTTATGCATTAAATCAAAAAGTGGAATTTATTAAGGATCAAGGTCCTATACTAGAAGAATTTAATTTTAAAAAATTTTTAAATAATGATAAAATTTCATTTACACACAAATTACATCCAGTATACAAGGCAATTCAAAAAACAAGAGAAAAGTTAGATAAAAAAAAATCTTTAATAGGCTTTGTAGGTGCACCCTGGACCTTATTAATTTACATGCTAGGAGCCAAACAAAGCAAGAAAGAGATTAATTATAAAAAAATCAAAACAAAAGAATTTGAAGTTAATTTAATTTTAGACAAATTACATGAATATATTTGTTTACATATCGAAAACCAGATAAATGCAGGTGCAGATGTTATCCAGATCTTTGACTCTTGGGCAGGTTTAATATCACCAAACGATCTTCCTAATTATTGTTATATTCCAAATCTTAAGATTGTAGATTTTTGTAAAAAAAATAAAATTCCCATAATTTGTTTTCCAAAGGGTATAAAAGAAAACTATAAGGAATTTAATAGTATAGTAAAACCTGATGGCATTAGTCTTGATTATGATGTTGATCCCGATTGGGTTAAAAAAAATCTATTTAACGTAGTTCTACAAGGAGGTTTAGATCCAAAGTTATTATTATTAAATAACGATGAATTCTTAACCTCTGCGAAGAAATATTTAGATATATTTAAGGGTTTGCCTTATATTTTTAACCTAGGGCATGGTTTGCTTCCCGAAACAGACCCAGATAAAGTAGCTAAATTAGTCAAATTTTACAAAGAATATTAAAATGAAAAATGATCACCCTAAAGTTAACTTCGGAAAAATTGGAATTTTATTAATTAATCTTGGGACCCCAGACTCCACAAGTTGGTGGGATATTAGAAAATACTTAAAAGAATTTTTATCTGACAGAAGGGTCATTGAATTAAATCCAGTGATATGGAAAATAATTTTAAACTTATTTATTCTTACTTTTAGACCATCCAAAACAGCTCACGCTTATAAAAAAATATGGAAAAAAGATACTAACGAGTCCCCACTTTTATATTTCACAAGAAGCCAGGCCGAGAAGCTTAATAGCAAAATCGGAAACGATAGTATTATTATTGATTTTGCAATGAGATATGGCAATCCAAGTATTAAATCAAAGCTAAACGCACTTAAAGACTTAGGTTGTGAAAATATAATTATCCTACCTTTATACCCACAATATGCAGCAGCTACAACAGCAACCGTGTGTGATGAGGTTTATAGATCTTTGATGGGCATGAGATGGCAGCCTAGTCTACAGGTGATTCCTCATTACGAAAGTGAGCCTTTTTATATTGACGCACTTATTAAAAGCATAGAAAGAAAAGTCGAGTCAATTAATTGGAAACCCGATCTAATTATTTCATCATATCATGGTATTCCCAAAAAATATTTTGATAAAGGCGACCCCTACCATTGTTATTGCCACAAAACTACAAGGTTAATGAAAGAAAAATATAAATCTATAAATATTGAAACTACATTTCAATCAAGGTTTGGCCCTCAAGAATGGCTTACTCCCTATACAGATAAGACACTAGAAAATTTACCTAAAAAAGGTGTCAAAAACCTTTTAGTTATTTGCCCGGGTTTTGCTTCCGATTGTGTAGAGACACTAGAGGAAATTAACATACAAGGTAGAGAAAGCTTTTTAAGTAACGGAGGTCAAAATTTTGATCTTGTACCATGTTTAAATGATAGTAGTGATCATATTGATTTATTTTCTAAATTAGTAACCAAATATATTTAAATGAATTTATATCTTTTATTTAAATCTCTTCACTTAGTAGCGGTTATTTCTTGGATGGCTGGGTTATTATATTTACCAAGAATATTTGTTTATCATTCCGAAGCAAATCATGAGTCCCAAAGAGATGTTTTTAAAATTATGGAAAGAAAACTTTATAATTACATTATGATGCCGGCAATGCTACTATCTTGGTTGTTTGGGGTTTTATTGATACAAAGTTTGGGGTTTGCGGTTTTTGCCGAATTGTGGATGCAAATAAAGACTGTTTCTGTGATAATTTTGACTTATTACCATTTCTTACTTGGAAAATATTTAAATGATTTCGCAACAAACGATAACAAAAAATCCTCAAAATTTTTTAGAATAATAAATGAAATCCCAACAATTATACTAATTGTTGTTGTATTTGTTGTGATTTTTAAGCCTCTATAATAAAGCTTGAATTTTTATAAAAAAGCCATATATTTTAACAACTTTCCTAATAATTAATTAACCTCATGAATTTACAAGAACTTAAGCAAAAAAATTCTGCCGAGCTTATAAGTGAAGCTGAAAAACTAGGTATAGAAAACCCAAGTACTTTAAGAAAACAGGAGATACTTTTTGCTATCTTAAAAAAGTTAGCTGAAAAAAATGAACAAATTACAGCGACTGGAGTACTGGAAGTTCTTCAAGATGGTTTTGGTTTCTTAAGAGCAATAGAGTCTAATTACCTGCCAGGACCGGACGATATTTATGTAAGCCCAAGTCAAATTAGAAGATTTGGTCTAAGAACAGGCGATTCTGTGGAAGGGGAAATCAGGGGCCCCAAAGATGCAGAAAGATACTTTGCACTACTAAAAGTAAATAAAATAAATTTCGATGAAACTGAAAAAGGAAAAAATAAAATAGCTTTTGATAACTTGACACCTCTTTATCCAAACGAGAGGATTAAATTAGAAGTAGAAACAACAAAAATTGAAAAAAAACCTGATAACACCGCAAGATTAATTGACTTAGTAAGCCCAATTGGTAAAGGACAAAGATCACTTATTGTTTCACCCCCAAGAGCGGGTAAAACAATTATTCTTCAAAATATAGCTCAATCTATAACTGCTAACCATCCCGAATGCTACCTAATGGTTCTACTAATTGACGAGCGTCCAGAAGAGGTCACAGACATGCAAAGGTCAGTCAAAGGAGAGGTTGTAGCATCAACATTTGATGAACCAGCTTCAAGACACGTAGCAGTAGCGGAAATGGTTATTGAAAAAGCAAAACGTTTGGTTGAACATAAAAAAGATGTAGTAATTTTATTAGACTCGATTACAAGACTAGGTAGAGCTTACAATGCGGTTATACCAAGCTCAGGTAAAGTTCTTACTGGAGGAGTAGACGCGAATGCGCTACAGAGACCCAAAAGATTTTTTGGTGCAGCACGTAACGTTGAAGAGGGTGGTTCTTTAACTATAATTTCAACAGCTTTAATTGACACAGGAAGTAGAATGGACGAAGTTATTTTTGAGGAGTTCAAGGGAACAGGTAACTCAGAATTAATTTTAGATAGAAAAGTTGCCGATAAAAGAATTTATCCAGCATTAGATATCACAAGATCGGGAACAAGAAGAGAAGAATTGTTATTTGAAAAAGATGATCTATCTAAAATGAATGTACTAAGAAGAATTATTAGCCCTATGGGAACAATGGACGGTATTGAGTTTTTAATATCAAAATTAAAAAATACAAAAAACAATTCTGATTTTTTCGAATCCATGAATAAATCTGCAAATTAGAACTATTGAATAGTTTGATTATTCAAATCAGTTTCATAAAGATAAAAACTGATAATACTTTGAAGAATTTTAACTTTATTTTCTAATGAAATTGTTTCAAGAAGTTTTTGTTTTTCCTCGTTAGTGATTGGCGCTATCATAGCTAAGGTATTTATTTTTTGCATTTGATCTAATTTCTCAAATTCTATCCAATTAAGTAAAAGACCATTTCTTTTAAAGAAAATCTTTGCTTTTTCCATTAAGTCATTAATTTCAACTTCGTCATTATTTTCACCTACGTCTTTTAAAAAACTATTATAATCAACTTTAAATTCTCGGTATAATTTGTTATTCGAGATTTCTTCAATTATTTTAAATCTTGTGATACCTGTTAGATTAACTAAAATTCTTCCATCTTTGATTTTTTGATAGTCACTAATTTTTCCTAAACAACCAACATTATAAACATTATCGCCATCTTTTTTTGATTGCACCATGCCCATTAGCTTATCTTTATTGTAAGCTTCATTAACCAAATCAAGGTATCTTTGTTCAAAAATATTCAAAGGAAGGTTTGTTTTTGGAAAATATATCACTCCATTAAGAGGAAATACTGGGATAACACTTGGAAAATTTTTCATATAAATATTATATAAAAAAATTGCTGTAGCCGATAGTGACATTTTATAATGGTTGACCGCTAACAAGGCTGTATACTATAATAAATCATTGCGGGCATAGCTCAGTGGTAGAGCGTCTCGTTGCCAACGAGAAGGTCGAGGGTTCGAACCCCTTTGCCCGCTCCATATTATGGAAGATCTATCAAAAAAGAATTGCGTAGCATGTGAAGGAAATATTCCTCCATTTGATACAAGTGAAATACATAGATATTTAAAAAAAGTTGATGGTTGGGATGTAAAAAGTAATACAGATAAAAGTTTTTATTTAATTAAAAATTTTAAGTTTAAAAATTTTGTTGATAGCCAACAATTTGTAAATAAAGTTGGGAATATAGCCGAAAAGGAAAATCATCATCCTGATATCTCTTTTGGGTGGGGTTATTGTAAAATAAAAATTTTCACACATGCTATAAAAGGTCTCGCAGAAAGTGACTTTATATTAGCTGCAAAGATAGATAAAATTGATTAGTGATTGAAGTGCCTAATGCCGGTAAAAAACATTTTAATTTTTGCTTTATCAGCAGCATTAATAACTTCCTGATCTCTAATTGATCCGCCAGGTTGAATTATTGTTTTTACTCCAGCTTCTATAAGAATGTTTATTCCATCTGAAAAGGGAAAAAAAGCATCTGACGCAGCTATAGAATTCCTAATTTTAGAAGATTGAAATTGCTTTGCTTTTTGAACAGCAATTTTACAGCTATCTAATCGACTTGGTTGTCCAGCACCAATACCTATTGTTGAAAAATTGTTACATAACACTATTGCATTAGATTTAACATACTTAGAAATATTGAAGGCAAAATGTATTTCAGCTAAATCCTTTTTGCTTGGTTTTAATTTTGTAACGCACTTCAATTTTTTTTTATCTATCACAATATTATCTTTCGATTGTACTAAGAAAGATCCATCAAATGATTTAATGGAAGTATGATTTTTAATTTTATAATTAGAAATATCAATAATTCTTAAGTTTTTTTTTCTTTTTAATATTTTCAAAGACTCTTTATCAAACCCTTTAGCTAGTATCACTTCCAAGAAATTTCTATTGATCTCCGAAGCTATCTTCCTATTGATTTTATAATTACAAGCTACAACACCTCCAAAAGCACTTATCGGATCTGAGGCATAAGCATTTTTAAATGAAATTAACGGTATTTTATTTTCAGAAACTCCACACGGATTTGCATGTTTAATAATTACAGTACCCGAGCTCCTCTTTAATGAATTTAAAATTTCTAAAGACGCAAATATATCATTGTAATTATTGAAACTAAGTTCTTTTCCATGAATTTGATTAAAGTCTAATTGTTTATCATTATAGTCATTTACGTATACAGAGCCTTGTTGGTGAGGATTTTCTCCGTATCTTAACTTTTGTAATTTTCTCCCAAATATTGTTATTCTTTCTGGAAATTTAATTTTGAGTTTTGTATTAAACCAATTCGCAATCATTGCATCATAGTACGCAGTTAAACTAAATGCTTTAGAAGACATTAGTTCTCTGAATTTTAAAGAAGTTTTTCCTTTTAAAGTTTCTAACTCTTTGATAAGTGAATGATAGTCATTTCTATTAGTCACTATAGTTACATTTTTAAAATTTTTAGCAGCCGCTCTAACCATCGTTGGACCACCTATATCAATATTTTCAATTATTTTTTTTGCATTCACAGTATTAGTTACTATTTTTTGAAAGGGATAAAAATTAACAATAATTAAATCAATAGCTGGAAAATTTTGTTTAGACATTTCATTTTTGTGTTTTTTATTTTGTCTATCGTGAAGAATGCCAGCGTGTATTTTTGGGTGAAGTGTTTTGACTCTACCATCTAACATCTCTTTAAACCCCGTGTATTTAGCTAACTCTGTGCACTCATAACCTAATTTTTTTATAGCAGCATAAGTTCCCCCAGAACTTATAATGTTGATTTTAAATTTTTTTAAAGTTTTAAGAAGTGAAACTAAGTTTTCTTTGTTGGAAACAGATATTAAAGCGTTTTTTACTTTTAAATTCATTATTAAATATTTTTTTTAAGTTCCCAATTAAAGATCTTATTTTTATTAACTAAATTACCACTAATGGTTATACAAGTACTATCTATTATTTTTTTTTCACCTAAAAATACACTTTTTTCTATATCTAAATTTTCACCATCAATAGAAAAGATAAGAGATTTATTTTTAGAAATTTGAATTAAAGCACTATTTCCACTCATAGTTTTGATTACACTTAGCTCTGGATTTATGTGAAACCTAAAAGCATATCTTATAGGATACCCATCTTTTTCTTTAAAAATATGATCCGTACCCTTTAGATAATTATTTTTCTTATCCAAGTATATTTCTCTTTTATGAGTACAACCAAATTTTTTTTCATAACCATTATTTGTTGCTGTACACCCCACAATATCACTTTCATTTTTTGAGGTAATATCAAAAGATTTGAAACTATCTTGAATAGAATTTCCAAAAATATTACTAATCACTTCGTTTTTCTCAAATTTTGTTATAGAGGTGTCATTTATTGTTAAAGTTGATTGACAGGCGGTTAGCCTACTTAGTAACTCTATTTTTTTTGAAATATTGCACCCAAATCCAGAGTTTGTAATTATTTTTAATCCATCTAAAAAATATTCAAATGATAAAGGCCCTGATTGATAAGATTTTGAAAATTTTTTTTGGGGTGGTTTATCAGCATCTATAATTAAAAAATGACTTTTGTGTTTTATTTTGAAGAAACCTCCTAAGTTATTATTTTTTATATTTGGTTTAAAATCATCTAAATATTTTTGAATTTGTTTCAAATCAACAGAAGTTGCTCCGTTAAATAAAGGCAAACGATCATCAGGTGTTTTAATGTAATGAATACAATTGAGATTTTTTTCAACTATATCCTCTAAAAATTCCGGAACATACTTCTGACTATCTTTGATTGTCTCTTTACAGAATATAAAATATTTAGAGAAAAAAACTAAATCATTAGGATTTCGAGATAAAGGAAAACCATTAACGTCAAAAAAAACTTTAACAAGTGTTTCAAGTTCTTTAATACCAATAGCAAAATTTTCTTCGTATTCCTTAAATACAAGACCGGTCAAAATGATAGCGGTTAAAATCTCAATTTTCTTATTAAGATTTTTTTCAAATCTTATATTTTTCTTTAAGTGATTAGTCTGGCTTATAATACAATTTAAAAAATTTTTTCTAAAATCAAATGTGCTTTTATTTAAAATAATATCTATATTTAAGATCCAACTTATTATTCTTGCACTTAAAGTTGAAGTTTCCCAAATTTTTTGTCTATATTTTGAATTTTTTAACATCCAAGCGTAAATAATTCTTTTTAATTTAGCATGATCAGTCTTCCTATCTAAAAGATTAAGCCAAAAAAAATTATGCATTTGCTCTGTGCTTTTTTTTTTATCTTCGAGCCAAAAAATATTTGGATCAATATCACTAATCTTAAAAGATTGATTTTTGTAAGATGTGATAATGGACAACAAAAATGAATTTGGATTATAATAAACTTGTTGCGGTGTTTTAGTTTCTAATGATCTATTATAATTTTTAGATGAAAAGTATAATTTCTTGAAAAATTTTATTAATGTTATTTGGTACGCGACCAAATAGAAATAGACACTTTTTAGGGCAAACATCTATTAAGTATTTCTAAGAATTTCTATATTTTTTTTTAGGTCACCCTTATTTTCTTTAAAGACAGTAGACCCCGATACAAGGATATTTGCACCTGCATCTTTTGCTTCGGAACAATTTTCAAAGTTAATTCCTCCATCTATTTCAACATCTACGTTTAAATCTTTATGATTAATTAAATCTCTTACAGCTTTTGTTTTTTTTAATACTTCTGGCATAAATTTTTGACCTCCAAAACCGGGTTCAACACTCATGATTAAAACCAAGTCAATTTCATTCAAATGATCTTTGATTAAATCAACTTTTGATTTTGGCTTTAAAGAAATACCAACTTTTTTATTTTGCTCTTTAATCAATTTTATTGTTCTAGAAACATCCGGGGTTGCTTCAGGGTGAAAAGTGATGATATCTGCGCCTGCATTAGCAAAGTTTTTTATAAAATTATCGACTGGCGAAATCATCAAATGAACATCAAAAGTTTTTTTTGTAAGTGGTCTTAGTTTTTTAATTACTTCTGGCCCTATAGTAAGGTTTGGAACAAAGTGTCCATCCATCACATCAATATGAATGTAATCTGCACCTGCTTTTTCTAGTGAAATAACTTCATCACCTAATTTGCTAAAATCAGCAGATAAAATTGAAGGTGAAATTTTAATTATACCGCTCATATTTTGTTTATATTTTAAACTAAAACTTTGTCAAAAAAATTAAGGTATTAGTTGAA
>MDTB01207089.1_pt1 | contig 11453 bp, 6 predicted proteins | sample 811161 | NCBI WGS metagenome assembly MDTB01 (sample SAMN05326650, study PRJNA326480) | marine metagenome | isolation source: seawater | place: Mediterranean Sea | collected 2009
AAGGCCACTGAACACCATAGGGCGAACTTCCTTGTAGCCCGGCAACATTTCGGAGGCAGGGTCTTGAGCGGAAGTAATAGTGTCGCCGATCTTGATGTCGGCAACGTCGCGGATACCGGTTACGATGTAGTCCACCTCACCTTCAGTCAACTGTTCGGTTGGAACGGGTTGGGGGCAAAATCGTCCGATATCCTTTACTTCGGTCTTCCTTCCGTCGCTCATGAGAACAATGGAGGAATGTCGAGAGATGCTGCCCGAGAATACGCGAACATAGCAAATAACTCCCTTGTAGGAATCGTACTGGCTATCGAAAACAAGCGCCCTGCTCTTCTTGTTTTCCGTCCAACGAGGTTCGGGCAAACGTTGTACCACGGCTTCCAGAATGTCCTCGACTCCCAAACCGCTCTTGCCACTTGCGAGTAAGGCATCCTCTGCAGGAATCGCCAAAACATCCTCAATCTGCTTGGAAACGCGAGTCACGTCGGCACTCGGCAAATCCACCTTGTTTATGACGGGGATGACTTTCAGGCCTTGGCCGTCCGCCAATTGGGCGTTGGCCAAGGTCTGAGCTTCCACTCCCTGCGAAGCGTCGACCAAGAGCAAGGCACCTTCGCAGGCAGCCAGACTGCGCGACACCTCGTAGGAGAAGTCAACGTGACCCGGGGTATCGATGAGGTTGAAGAGATATTCGTCTCCCTTCGCATCCAAGTAGGTCATGGATACGGGATGACTCTTTATCGTGATTCCTCTTTCACGTTCCAAATCCATGGAATCGAGCAGCTGTTCCTTCATCTCTCTCTTCACCACAGTCTGGGTGCTTTCGAGCAGTCGATCGGACAAAGTTGTCTTGCCGTGATCGACGTGAGCGATGATGCAAAAATTTCGAATCCTTTTGACGTCCACCATAAAAAGAGTTGACCACGCAAAATTTCCTGCCGAAAAGAGCAAGTCAAATGCGGGTATTAAAAAACTTATTTTTCAGATTTATTGAAAATGGACAAGAATCGACTTAAGGGAACACACACTGCTCTCATCACGCCGATGGTGGATGGGAAAGTTAACTTTGCCGATCTCGAGCGTCATGTCGACCGGCAAATTGCTTCGGGCGTAAACGGACTGGTGCCCTGCGGTACCACGGGGGAATCCCCCACCCTGTCTCCTGAGGAACACCTGCGGGTTGTGGAGGCAACCGTCAAGGCATCGGCTGGCCGAACGCCAGTCATTGCAGGAACCGGTGCAAACTCGACCTCGGAGGCACTGCATCTGACGAAGGCCGCAGACGAGGCCGGGGCAGACGCCTTTCTATTAGTGGCGCCTTACTATAATAAGCCGAGCCAGGAAGGTCTTCTCGCTCATTTTGGAGCCATCGCGGAAATCACCGAAAAGCCGATCGTGCTGTACTCCATTCCCTCCCGGTGTGGCATCGAGATATCCACATCCACTGTTGCTCGTCTCTATGAAAAGCATCCAAACATCTGTGCAATCAAGGAAGCGGGCGGACGATCCGCCAAAGTTTCGGACACCTCGGCTGCTCTCGGTTCAGACTATGTCATTCTATCCGGTGACGATGGTCTTACCCTTCCCTTCATGGCCTGCGGAGCATCAGGCGTAATCAGCGTCGCCTCGAACGTCTACCCGGCTCCGATCGTTGAAATGGTCGATCTAGCCCGAGCCAATGACTTCGAGTCGGCTCGCAAATTGCATCTCGAATATCTTCGCGTTTTCGGCGAGCTCTTCATTGAGCCGAATCCCGTGCCCGCCAAGTTCGTGATGAAGACCCTTGGCATGATTGAGTCCAACGAAGTTCGCTTACCCTTGTGTGGTCTCCAACCGGAAAATAGCGAACGACTCTCCCGGCTCGCCAAGGATTTCCCCTTGCACTAGGAACGTTTCGAATTTCCACTTGTTTTTACCTTCCTGTAAAATGTCATTAAAAATCATGCTTAACGGAGCCCGGGGTCGCATGGGACGGGCCATCGCCTCCATTGCCGAGGAAAAGGATTGCCAAATCGTAGCCGGCGTTGATCTGGGCGACGACCCTGCCGCAGTCATTGACGACTGCGACGTCGTTATCGACTTCAGCTTGCAGGAAGCCACCCTGCCGGTAGCCAAGTTGACTGCCGAGCGCGGCAAGCCCATCGTAATCGGTACTACAGGCCAATCCGCCGATGATCGCGAGGCAATCACCGCCCTCTCCTCTCGCATACCCATGGTCTGGGCGGGGAATTTCTCGACCGGCGTCAACCTCCTCTTCTACCTCACCCAAAAGGCGGCTGAAGTCCTTGACGCCGAATCCGATTTCGATCCCGAAGTCATAGAAATGCACCACCGTCACAAAAAGGATGCCCCGAGCGGTACCGCCGAACGCCTTCTGGAAATCCTGAAGGAATCAAGGAGCTTGGGGGACGCCGACGTCGCCCATGGTCGTCAAGGGATCACTGGCGAGCGACCCGCAGCTCAAATCGGGTCTCATGCCTTGCGCGGAGGCGACGTAGTGGGTGATCACCTCGTCATGTTTGCAGGAATCGGCGAGCGCTTGGAACTTACCCACCGGGCGACGGATCGCGTGATTTTTGCCGCGGGAGCCCTTCGAGCCGCCAAATGGGTGGTTTCCCAGCCCGCCGGGCTATATTCCATGCAGGACGTTCTGGGACTCACCGCATGAACCCGCTTGCTTCGTACCAATTGAATCTTTTCTTTTCCTTAGCTTTTTTCAGATGATAGCCACTATTCGCGGAATTCTCTTGGAGTGCCAAACCAACCTAGCGGTAATCGAAGTCGGAGGCATTGGGTACGAAGTAAACGTTCCGCTCACAACTTCGGAAAAGCTTCCCGCCCTTGGCAAGGAAATCAAGCTACACACCCATGCCTCCTATCGCGAGGACGCCCAGACCCTTTTCGGTTTCGCCGATCGCGAATCTCGCGACTTTTTTCGACTTATCGTCGACAAGGTTTCCGGCATCGGTCCACGCATAGCGATAAACCTCCTCGGTTCTCTCTCCCTTCCTACCCTTAAGAGCGCCATTGCCGCCGGAGACGTCGGACTCCTGTCCAAGGCTCCCGGGCTTGGCAAGAAGACCGCCGAACGCATCGTCGTCGAACTGAAGGACAAGGTTTTGCCCGCAGGTTCGACTGTAAGTGCTTCCGTCGGCGCAGCTTCCGGCACCACCGCCCCACCCTCTTCTCCCGGTGCCTACCAAGATGCCTTGACTGCACTTCTGACCCTCGGATACAAGGCGACCGACGCCGACAAAGCCGTCCGACAGGCTGCCGAATCCCTCGGCGCCGACGTCAGCACCGAGGAACTGATCCGCAAGGCTCTCGGTCGCTAGTTTCGCTTACTTGTCCAGTCGTGCTTTGGCACGAATTGTCTACTGGATCATAGATAGGTCCTTTTTGCTTTCAATTTGTTTATGAATAAGAGGGATTGAATTGATTGGTCGATCCATTTTTCTAACTCGATGAACAATGGGTTTGCTATGCTGCAAGTTGTTAATGGTAAATTGACTATGGAGTTTTGACTTTTCGTTTCCCAGTGCTTTCCCCCAAATCATTTTGAGCAGACTAAAGTTCTGCTGAATCCGGTCGATTATTGAATGTGGATGTTGTCTAGGCATTCGTATTCTTTAACATGATCATTTTCGAGCTCTCTTACATACGCGCGCACTCGTCTTGCGCCGTGCCGGCATGAATGTGCATTCATACGCTTCGGCTCGTCAATCGGTTGGTTTCCTTGAACAAGCCGGTGCAAATTTGTCCAAGAGTCTAGGTCGTCTTTCATCAGGGCTCAAAGTAGGAAAAAGCGGCGACGATGCAGGTGGTTTGGCGGTATCCTCGAAACTGAATTCGGTCATCTCTCGTTCACTTGCGCTTGGGGAAAACGTGCAAAATGGTCTTTCGTTGCTCGAAACTCAAGATGCCGCTCACGAACGTCTCGGTGCCATCCTTACCCGAATGTCGGAACTTCGCCAGAAATTCGACGACCCCATTCGAAATGCCCATGATGGCACCGTCTACAATTTCGAATTCAAGGAATTGCAGACGGAGATACATTCCTTGTCCAAGAAGAAATTCAACGGTATTAGCCTATTCTCAACCGAAAGCGATGCCAAAGGCAATCTTACCGTCAATACAGCTGCCGATGGGCGCTCTAGCTCCAGTGTCATCACTCGCAATGCCTTTTTCAAGGCCCTCATGGAAACGGGAAGTGTTGGTGGTCCTGTAGGCGCCGCCTTTGCCACGCAAGCTGCGTTGGGTTCGTATGCCGGAACCTTGACTCCGACAGCAGGAAGCACTCCTCTGCAAACCTTGAACGCCGCCGGAGGCAGCGTAGCAAACCAAGTGGTCAATGGAGTTCGGGGGACTGCAGCCAATCAAACCGTTAATGGAATCGTAGGAGGTACGACCACGAACCAAACGGTCAATGGAGTTCAGGGTACCTCAGCCAATCAAGCCGTTAACGGTTTAGTAGGCGGAACGACTTCGAACCAGGTGGTCAATGGAGCTCGAGGCACAACTCCCAACCAAACGGTAAAGGGAACCACTGGCGGAACTACCTCCAGTCAAACCGTAAATGCGCTTCAGGGAACCGCTTCAAATCAAATAGTCAAGGGTGCTCAAGGTGCAACTCCCTCAAGCACGGTTGCCGCGACCGGCTCACCTACCGGAAAGTCGGTCAAGTGGAATCTTTCTCATGGTCCATCCAGAGCCTACCAGCGTTCGGATCCCAAACTTGGTCCAGATGGAATGATCTATGCCGGTGGAGGCAGAACTACGGGTGGGACAAATGGCCCTATGTATAGAATTGACCCTGAAACGGGAGCAATTCTCCAAACTTATACCGACAACGGTCTTGGTACGCGTCCTTCGAGTGCTGCGTTTTCTCCTGCAGGAGACAGGCTGTATTTCGGCGGCAAAGACAATAAGTTGCATGCATTCAACCTAACTTCCGGAGCGCAAGTATGGGAAACAGTTAATTTGGGGAATGACGTCGATGGAACTCCTGCAGTTGATTCGGCAGGGACCATTTACGTCGGAACGGATGCAAGGACAGTGAAGGCCATTGATCCCGCGACAGGAAACGTCAATTGGACTTCTACGCCGATACTCGCTCGAGAAGTCAATTCCGAACCCATTCTTTCGGCAGACGAATCTACTTTGTACGTTTGGGCCAGAAGAATATACTCCTTGGATGCCGCAACTGGGACGATCAACTGGCAATCCTTTAACCTCGCTGGTACTGGTGGTTTGCAATATTCTGGTTTAGCGGTGAATCCGGTCGACGGCTCTATCGTAGCAGGAGGAAGTTCAGACAGAGTACGAGCGTTTAATCCGGATGGATCCAGCAAGTGGAGCTTTAATACCGGAGGGGACATCAACCACAAACCTGTCATCGCTGCGGACGGCACTGTTTACGTAGGCTCACGGAGTGGCAATCTATTTGCGCTCGATGGTGCTACAGGCACTGAAAAATGGCGTCAAGCTGTAGGTGACATGAATATGAGCGCACCTACCATTGGGAGTGATGGAACCATATATGCCGCAACCCGAGCAGGTGTTGTATTTGCATTCCGAGATGATGGAACTTCGGCTACACAACTTTGGTTTCAGACCACTAGCGGAATGCAAGTCGAATCGGATCTGCTGGTCGATGATGCAACGGGTACTGTGTTTGTGGGTACCGGCGACAATGCGACGGCAGGAGGGAATCGACTTATCGCCATCCAGAATCAATATGCAAGGCCCGCTAATCTTACGAACGTAGGTGGCGGTTATGATCCCACCGAGACGGCGCCTACGGTCACCATTTCAGGAGGCCATGCAGGAGATTTGGCCGGAACCGCTACAATTAATGCCGACGGCACCTTGAACGTGAATTTCTCAGGCAACCCGTCCGGTACAGGAAATATCACGGTAAACGTGGCCAGCGGAGTGATGCGGAATCCCGCGAATATTTCCGGGATCGGTTCGGCATATGATGGAACAACCCCCGAGGCCAATCCCACCGTGACCATCACCGGAACCGACAAAGGTACTCTCGCCGGGACCGCCACTGTGAAGGCGGACGGCACGATCGACGTCGCATTCACCGGATCTCCTAGCGGAACGGGAAATCTGACGGTAGCAATAGCTAATGGAGTCTTGCGCAATCCATCTAGTCTAGCGGGTGTCGGTTCGGGTTATGATGGTGTCACTCCCGAATCCGCTCCAGCGGTTACCATTACGGGAGCCGACAAGGGAAGCCTCTCCGGCACCGCTACGGTAAATGCCGATGGTACTTTGAACGTTGCTTTCTCAGGCGTGCCTACGGGTACGGGGAACCTAACTGTGAGCATTGCCGATGGTATCGACAAACCACCGGCTAATCTAGCGGGAATTGGTTCGGGTTACGACGGGATAACTCCAGAATCAGCTCCAACGGTTACCATCACGGGAGCCGACAAAGGTACTCTCACAGGTGCGGCGACAGTAAATGTAGACGGAACCTTGGACATTGCGTTCTCCGGAAATCCTTCGGATGTAGGAAACCTAACGGTTAGCATTGCGGATGGAGTCACTCGAAAGCCGAGCGACTTGCCGGGCATTGGCTCCGGTTATGATGGCGTGACTCCCGAATCAGCCCCGGCGGTAACCATTACGGGTGCCGACAAAGGAACGCTCGCAGGTACGGCGACCGTAAACGCAGATGGTACGCTTGATTTGAATTTCACAGGTGCGCCTGCGGGTACAGGTAACCTTACCGTTAGCATCGCCGACGGTATCGACAAACCACCGGCTAACCTTTCGGGCATTGGTTCCGGTTACGACGGAATAACGCCCGAAGCCGCTCCAGCCGTTACTATCACGGGAGCCGACAAAGGAACGCTTGCCGGTATGGCCATAGTAAACGCGGATGGCACCTTGGATATTGCGTTCTCCGGCAATCCTTCTGATGTCGGAAACCTAACCGTGACTGTCGCAGACGGAGTACCTCAAAAACCGGGTAACCTTTCCGGGGTTGGTTCTGGTTACGACGGAGTAACGCCTGAAGCAGCTCCAGCGGTAACCATCACCGGAGCCGACAAGGGAACCCTAGCGGGCACTTCGTCCGTAAACGCCGACGGAACGCTTGACCTCAATTTCACAGGTTCGCCAACTGGCACCGGCAACCTTACCGTAAGTGTTGCTGATGGTCTCGACAAACCACCGGCCAACCTTTCGGGGATTGGTTCAGGTTATGACGGGGCAACTCCTGAGGTTGCCCCAACAGTCGTCATCACTGGAGCCGATAAGGGAACCCTCACCGGCACGGCCTTGGTAAATGCGGATGGCACCTTGGATATTGCGTTCTTGGGCAACCCATCCGATGTCGGTAATCTCACCGTAAGCATTACGGATGGAACGATAAGAAAACCGTCCGATCTTTCCGGCGTAGGTTCCGCTTACGATGGCGTTACTCCTGAACCGAATCCCACCGTGACAATCTCAGGAGCCGACAAAGGTACTCTTGCGGGTAGTGCGTCGGTCAACGCCGATGGCACCTTGGATGTGAATTTTACCGGTGCTCCAACGGGCATGGGCAACTTGACTGTAACTATTGCGAACGGTCTTGCCGGAGTGTCAAATAAGTCGGGGATCGGCTCAGGTTATACCTCCGGCGACCCTGCTCCGGGGGTAACGATCACGGGTGCGGATAAAGGAACTTTGACCGGCGCAACCTCTATCAATCCGGATGGAACGATCGACTTGACCTTTTCAGGATTCGCGTCAGGGAACGGCAACTTGAACGTTCAAGTTGCCGATGGTACTCCGCAAGTATCTAACCTTACGGGAGTCGGATCCGGTTTTCTGCCAACTGAACCTGCACCTGTCGTAAACGTAACCGGCGCTAACAAAGGTACGGTGTCTGGTGTCGCGACGGTCCAACCTGACGGTACGCTGGATATCGCTCTTAGTGGCAACCCCACTGACTCGAACCCTCTCTCCATTGATGCGAATGGAGTTCTTCGCGTTCCCGCTACTGTCACTAACGTTGGAACCAATCATGATCCTTCGGGACCTGCTCCCACAGTAACTATCACAGGTGCGGACAAAGGTACACTTGTCGGATTTGCATCTGTAAATCCCGACACGACGGTCGACGTGTCTTTTTCCGGTACCCCCACTGGTTCCGGAACGTTGAACGTACAGGTCGCCGGATCTTCCTCAGTCGATCCGATCTCACAAGTCAACTTGCTCGATTTAAACGGAGACCTCTGGGACTACTCAGTCGCTGAATTTGAGGCGTTTACCGAATTACTTGCCGATGGTCGCGCCCAAAACGGAGCCGAGCAAAACTCACTGGGAGTCGATTGGAATCGGATTTCCACTCAAATCGGCCAGCTTGAGGCGGCTCGAGGCCGCATCACCGACGCCGATTTCGCTGCTGAAATGACTAATCTGGGCAAAGCTAAAATTCTCAGCGAATCGTCCGCGACTCTTTTTGCCAAGCACAACCGAATTACAACCGAGGCCCTGCTTACTCTCCAACGTTTAGGTTAATCGATACGCCTACTTAGCATTCTCGACCTGACTGCCTATGTTCAATGCAGGCAGTTTGGAAGTCGGAACCTGAACAGGTTTTCAAAACTAAGTGTTTTTTTCTTTTTGAAAACCTTGCGTCTAGCTGAAGAGGAGGCCATCACTGTCTATATGTCTAGCTTTCGTATAAGAACGATGACCTCCGATGATTGGATAGAGGTCGCTGAAATGATTCATGTCTCCCTCAATTATTGGTATGCAAGTAAGGGTGATGGGCCAAAGTTGAAATGCGGTTCCGAGCATGTCCAACTGCACTGTCAGGTGAACGAGGCCCTCGACCCCGGGCGTTGTCTCGTGGCCGAGATGGACAGTACGGGGAGACTGGCTGCCTGTTGCTTCTACCACCCCAGAAAAAGGCATGTCTCCCTTGGCATTATGGCGGCGCACCCGAATTACTTTGGTACGGGAGCGGCCAAGGCCATCCTCGGAGAAGTCATCGCCTTTGCCGAAAAGGAAGCGAAGCCCCTGCGTCTCGTTTCCAGCGCTATGAATCTGGATTCCTTCTCTCTGTACAATCGAGCGGGTTTCGTGCCATACGCAATGTTTCAAGACATGCTTATCGACGTTCCACCGGAAGGATTGGACTTGCCCGAGATCAAGGGAGTGGAGGTAAGGACCGCTCGGCTTGAAGACGCTCCCGCGATGGCCGCTTTGGAACTGGAAACCAGCGGTGTTGAAAGAGAAAGTGACTTTCGTCATTTCTTGGAGAATCGCGAGGGTATCTGGCACGTATCTGTCACCGAGGACGCTTCGGGTGGACTTAACGGATTCCTTTGCTCGGTCACTCATCCCGGTTGCTCTCTAATAGGTCCCGGAGTTTCTCGCAACGACCGTCAAGCCTTAGGTCTATTGCGGGTGGTGCTCAATCACGAACCCGGTCGTACTCGCGTCTGGCTCGCCCCGTGCGACAAAACCGAACTGGTGCAGACCTGTTATTCTTGGGGAGCACGTAACTGTGAGCTCCATACAGCCCAAGTTCTAGGCGAAAAGTATGACGTGTCGGGCGTAATAATGCCCACCTTCATGCCGGAGACTTGGTAACTCAAGTACTAGTAGCTTAAAAGTCGAAGTACTTCCTTCACGATGCTTTCCACCTTGGCGAGCCTGCCTACGCCTTCGTAACCGCACGCTAGTTCACCTTCTTCGGGATCAATGAAACGTACGCCGCGTTCGCGTAATACTCGAAGGTTTTCGCGGGTTGCGGGATGTTCGTACATCTTGCCATTCATGGCGGGAGCCAGCACGACCTTTGCTCGAGTTGCGAGGTGAATGGACGAAAGGGCATCGGGAGCCAAGCCGTTGGCGAATTGGGCGATCAAGTCAGCCGTTGCAGGGGCCACCAAGAGCAGATCGGCCTTGTCAGCGAGTTCGATGTGACCGGGTTGCCAACCATCGCCTTCCTTCCACAGGTCGGTCACTACCGGGTTGCGAGAAAGGGTTTGCAGCGTAATCGGACCAATGAACTCCTTGGCGGCTCGCGTCATCACGACGAAGACATCCGCTCCGAGGCGTCGGAGCTCACTCGTTAGGTCCGCAGCCTTGTAGGCGGCGATTGAACCGGACACCCCAAGTACTATGGTTTTGCCGGCTAGAGCGTTGCTATCTGTGGAGGATTCACTCATTCACAAAGAATACAGCATAAGAAGTAAGGGATTTCCCGCAACGACCATTTCCTAGCCGGCTTTCCCCTTTTCATCGGGTGTATTATCCGATAGTAGTGAAGACCTTTAATATGCAGACGCCTCCCATAACCAAGTATCGTCCATGGGGAACGATCGACCTGCCTGACCGTAAATGGCCTGGCAAGGTAATTGATCGGGTGCCCATCTGGTGCAGCGTGGACCTGCGAGACGGTAACCAAGCCCTACCCATCCCCATGGGAGTGGATCAGAAACTGGAACTGTTCGATCTACTAGCAAAAATCGGCTTCAAGGAAATCGAGGTGGGGTTCCCATCGGCCGCACAGACTGAATTCGACTTTGCCCGCAAACTCATCGACGAGGACCGTGTACCAGAAGGTGTAGCTCTTCAAGTGCTCACCCAAGCTCGCGAACATCTGATTCGACGTACTTTCGAGAGCTTGAAAGGGGCGAAAAAGGCCATCGTGCATGTTTACAATTCCACTTCGCCCCTGCAGAGGCGCGTCACGTTCGGAATGTCTAAAGAACAAATCAAGCAAATCGCGGTGGACGGCGTAAAGCTCGTTCGCGACTTGCTTCCGGAACTGGACGGCACCGAGGTGAGACTGGAGTACTCTCCCGAAAGTTTTTCCGATACCGAGGTGGACTACTCCTTGGAGGTCTGCGAAGCGGTCATGGAAGCATGGGGACCGTGCGAAGAAAATCCCATCATCCTAAACCTTCCTGCCACCGTCGAGCTTTTCACTCCGAACGTACATGCCGACCAAATCGAATGGTTTTGCCGGAACCTGAAGGAGCGAAACAAGGCGCTGATCAGTCTTCACACTCATAACGATCGAGGAACCGGCACCGCCGCGACCGAACTTGGACTGTTGGCAGGAGCTGATCGCGTTGAAGGTACGCTGTTCGGCAACGGGGAGCGCACGGGCAACCTGGACGTCGTTACGGCTGCACTCAACATGTATGCCCAAGGTTTGCATCCCGGCTTGGATTTCAGTGACATGGACGTTATCCGCGAAACTTACGAGCGAACCACGGGCATGACCGTGCACGAACGACATCCGTATGGGGGAGACCTTGTGTTCACGGCTTTCTCAGGCTCCCATCAGGACGCCATTAAGAAGGGCATGGATCTTCGCTCCAAAGAAGGCGATACCGACGACATTCTCTGGCAGGTCCCCTATCTTTCCATTGACCCTCGCGATTTAGGTCGCAGCTACGAAGCCATCATTCGAATAAACAGCCAAAGCGGAA
>MDTB01215212.1_pt1 | contig 11453 bp, 9 predicted proteins | sample 811161 | NCBI WGS metagenome assembly MDTB01 (sample SAMN05326650, study PRJNA326480) | marine metagenome | isolation source: seawater | place: Mediterranean Sea | collected 2009
AATTAAGCATAATATTTATTACTACAGCAAGTGCATTTACATTTAACATGAATTTTGTTTTCAAAAGCACATAGAAATAATTTGATAGAACTAAATTCATTCCTGCAAATATTGTAGCAAAGGAAATTAAATATAATATTACAGATGAGTTTTCTGAAAATTCAGGATTAATATATATGGCAAGAAATTCATCTCCATAGACATTAGCTCCAATAAAAAAAGCAAAAGATAAAGAAAAATAAAACTTGAGAGCTAAAGAGAGTATATTTCTAAAACTTGCAAGGTCATTATTGTCATATAGATTACTTAAAATAGGCGGCAAAACACCAGTTGAAATCCTTGCAAGAATAATTAAGAAACATCCTATTGCATATGATGGTGAATATAAGCCTACAGCAGCTGCAGAAACAATAAAGCCTATTAAATATCTATCGCCAATATTTATGAGGGTCTCGTTAAAATTATTTAATACCAATGGAAGTCCTAAATTAATATCATTTTTAAAATCAGAAAATTTTTTATAGATTATTGGTTTGAAGCTAATCTTTAGAAAAACTTGTGGAAAATAAAATAAAATAAGCGGCAAGACACAAATAAGATGTATAGCAATTAAATCATTCAGGTTATTTGCATAGCCTGTATAAATAGAAATATAAATTAATAAAACTATTAGTAAATTGTATAAAAAGCCCATCAGTGATGATGTTGCTAACTTATGGGTAAATCTATAAAAATCAAATATTTGTTCATAAAAAAAATAAAAGACTGGGAAGAAAAAAAAGGCTAGATTTTCTAAATTAATAAATTCTCTCTTCAAAAAATATACTGATAAAAAAACTACAGTAATAAATGAGAGTAAAATCAGAAGTCTTATATAAAATTGAGGAATATAAAGCTCTTCTATTTTTTTCATTGAATTGGCGGAAGGCATATACCTTTTGGCAATAAAACCTAACCCAAAACTTAAAATGCTAATTATTAAAGGTATTGAAGATATGTACATTACATATACTCCATAGGTAGCAAGTCCAATTCCATTAATAACTAATGGTGCAATTAACAAAGAAGATAAGGAGATAAAAATTGATGATAGAAAGTATAAAATTCCTCCTTTAAAGTAAGTTTGAAATATATTTATCAAAAAAAGCACCCTAATCATGGATTAATTTTACATTATATTAAATATCTATATACAACTTATGATGCCTATCGATAGTGTTTATTATTATGAAAATAATATTACGTCTCTATATTTTTTAATCTGTCTCTGAATGAGGCTGCTATACATAATGCAGAAAACATCCAAAAAAGCTGAGCGCCTTTGGTAATCAGCCAAAGCTCTGTTGTTATTGCCCAAAAAGCATAGCTAATAAAATATGAAATCCAAATTAATTTATATTTTTTACTAATAAAAAAAATTGGGCTAATAACGCTTAACATGAATAACGAGGACCCCAAAATACCTATTTCAGCTAAATTTACTAAGTACTGAGTGTCGCCAGCCATCCTAAGACTAAATGTTTCTCCAACCAAATGAGTACAGCCCCTTCCGCAGCCAAATAACATATTACCGTTATAAAATTGTTCAATCAAAACACCCCACGACCAACTTCTTGAACCTTCAAGACTTTCAAGTAGAACAAGGAGAGTGCTGAATCGCTCAAGTGGAACTAAAATCGACCTGGTATCAATATTCAAGTCTTGAAGAAAATACATTATTTCCCTTGGGTTGGGATCTACAATAATAATGGTCAAAATAATTATTGAAACTATCAGAGATAGATATATCTGATAGATAGGCTTAAGTGATAATAAAAAAAATATTGAAAAGAATACAGCCAAAGCCAACATACCCGACCGCGATCCAACTAAGAATGTTAAAAAAATTAATATAAAAATAGCTAATAACGACAGCATTTTATTAAAGTTTAAATATTTATAATTAAATACAGCCAAAACTAAAAAATTAAAAAATATTAAAGCTGATAGACTTGGTGCTTTTTCGCTAATCCATGAAATTCCATAGAACCCACTATCAATAAAAATTGCACTCACGCCATAAACAGAAGCAACAATCACACAGAAGAACAAAAATTTTTCAAATAAAACAAGATTATTAAAGTTATTTTTATTGTCGAGTAATATAACGAGTGTGAAAAGATACCCTAGATAATATGTAAATTCCTTGATTACAATTACATAAGATAAAATATTGAGATTATTTATAGAGTAACTATAAAAATTAAGCAAAAAAATAAACAGTAAATATATTAAAAAAAATACTGATACTTTTAAGGATTTTTTAGAATAAGGGTGGAGTAATAATGTTGCTAACAATATTGGAGTAAAAATATCTTCATATCTAAAACTACCTGAAATTCTTGGACCAAAAAGTATTAAAAAGTAAAAAATTAATAAACATGTAATAGGCCATTTGATTTGAAAATTTTTGATAATCAAACTTGCCATTAGATAATTTAATTCAACAAACTTCTTCTAATCGACAAGATGAATCTTACAAAAGGATTAAAGAAAAATAATCCTTTAAAACTTCTTTTTAACCTACCTTCATTCGTAAACACCCAATCTGCGTCTCTTAATGTGCCCATTTTGTAGAAACCACCAGCAGCTTTTGTATTTTGCTTAGCTTCAGCACCTCCTTTTTTATATGCAGCAGGATGATTTTGGTGAATAACATTTAAAATATTTGAACAATCTATAAACATAATTCCACGTGATCTAACCATATAAACTAACCAGCTATCCCAGCCTGGGCGACCTACAGAAAAACTTGGAAGATTAAGGTTGAGTGATTTATGAAAAAGAAATAAGTCCATTCCAGCTGGGCCGTGAAGAGTTCCGCTTTCAAGAAGATTATTTATAGAATCATTTGTTTCATTAAAATCTAAATATCTAGTTACATCCAGATCTGTTCTTCTTGATGATAGAAGATAATTGTAATAATCCCTATCCTTCATATTCTTTACTAATTCAATGATTGTGTGATCAAGTAGGATATCTGAATTTATGTAACAGATAAAATCATTTTCTGCTATCAACCTAACTTGATTAAACGCATCACTAACCATTGGTGTATTAAACTCGTTTTTATCAATATCTCTGTGGTTATAAATATTAGTTTCTTCAAATTTATCTATGCCACACTCATCTCCAAATAGGATTACGTTACATCCTTCAAGCCTAGCCCAGCTTTTTATAGCATTTGTTTGTATGATACCAATGTGCCCTTCAAAAGCCTTAGGAATAGTAAAAAAAGTTATCATATTATTTCCATGTACTTAATCTTTTTTGAAATGTTTTAAGATAGGATAAAAATTTATCCTCAGCATTTTTTATCCGAAAAATTATAGTATTTAATTCCTCTTCTCCTGCTAATATAAGGCTATCCCTTAGTTCTTTATCACGACTTATCTTTATAATTGCATTTGCAACAGAGTCGGCATCATCAGGATCTATCAGAATAGCCGAGTTTTTAAAACTACTACCTAGATACTTATTATATATCAAGGGTTTTTTCATGTACCATGCTTCAAGAGGTGGCAGATTGGTGTAACCAAAATATGAAGTCATTATTACACCCTGACATTGTTGATATATGGAAATAATTTGATTGAATTGAAGAAAATCTAAGAAAAGAACTTGATTTTTAATATCCAACTCTTCGACTCTTTTCTTGAGAAAAGGTAAATTTCCCTTATCAGATCCTGTGAATATAATATTTTCAATATGGCCTTTCTTCTTGAGAATACTAATTGCTTCTAAGACTCTAATATGATTTTTATGTGCCCAATATTGTGCTGGAAAATAAAAATACCTGTCAAAAATAGTATCAAATTTCTCAATTTTTCTTAACTCTTCTTTACTTATATCTATTGGAGAGGCAAATGGCATTGTTAAAAGCTTATTCCTGTCACATCCATAACGCCTCTCAAGTTTTACTGACAAGTCATCTGAATCTGTAATTGTCAAAATTGATTGTGCTATTGCCTTGGGATATAAATAATCCCTTGTTAAGCCAATATTATTTCTAACCTCAGGAAATTCTGGATTATCCCTATGAGAAGCATCCCATATTGTGTATACATAATTTAATTTTCTTAAAGCAAATACTAGAAAGCTAGGATTAAGAAAATAAATAAGATCAGAATTATTGAGTATAAGCTTCTTTTCAAAGCAAGATGAGAAGTTAAGTTTTTTTTGAAACCTTCTTCCAAGCTCTGAAATTGATAAATAAGAATTGATGTAATCAAAGATAGTTAGACGATGATATAAGACATCTATATTTAAATGTTCTTTAAGAAGCAAATTTTCTTTTTTGGTTGTAATTAGATTTATGGTTATATTTTGATCTTCAGTAAGTCTTTTTAATTGCTTTACAGCCGTTAAAGACTGATTAAACCCTCCTCCGGCTGAGGCAACATTTTCAAGCACAGCAGTAACTTTCATTATTAGTAGCGTTTTACTATTTTAGATATTTCGCCAGAGACATAATCTATGTCTTCATTAGTCATTCCTAAGCCAGATGGGATATATAAGCCATTGGATGAAATGTATTCAGCATTTGGATAATGTTCATTTACAAACATGCCCTTACTTAAAAGATATGGCTGAAGATGCATAGGCCAAAAGAAAGGTCTATTGCCTATTCCTCTTTCTGATAAAAGATTTGAAAAATCTTTTAAATCAATATTGGAATTCGGTTTTAATAAAAGTGAGTATACCCAATATATATTAGAAGCATAATCTGTAGATTTAATCGGGAGTTGAAAAATATCTTCATACTCTTTAAAAGCCTCATTATATTTACTACCGATTGTTCTTTTTCTGCTGATAAAGGTTTCTATTGTCTCTAATTGCGCGCATCCAACTGCAGCCTGAATATTAGACATACGGAAATTCCATCCTAAATCATCATGAACAAATCTTGACTCTGAATTAAAACATAAATTTCTATAATATCTACATTTCTCTGCGAGGGTATCACTATTAGTTAAGACCATTCCACCTTCGCCTGTAGTAATATGTTTGTTAGCATAAAAACTGAAAGTTGATATATCCCCCAAAGAGCCACATTTTTTATCGTAGTATGTCTGTCCATGCATTTCAGCAGAGTCTTCTATAATTTTTAAATTATGCTTTTTGCTTAACTCCAGTATGGGATTTACATCAACAGGCAGCCCATAGATATGAACAACCATTATCGCTTTTGTTCTTTTTGTAATTTTCTTTTCTATATCAGAAGCAGTCATATTAAATGTGGTAGATGAACAATCCACAAGAATAGGAATTAAACCTTTACGAATAACTGCTGCAATGCATGAGATTATTGTAAATGTTGGCATAATAATCTCATCACCTTCCTCGAGTTCAAGTGATGCTATAGCTAGGTCTATAGCAACAGAACCATTGCAAACTGAGATTCCATGCTTAACACCAATATAATCTGCAAAATCTTGTTCAAACTTACCTACAAAAGATCCATCAGAAGAAACCCAGCCAGTATCAATACATTCATTTAAATATTGTTTTTCTTTTCCGACAAACAAAGGAGTATTAACAGGTACTATTTTTTTTGCATTGGTCTTTTTCATATAAATATCTATGGATTAAATCTTGATTTATCGTCATCTCCAACATACGGGCCCTGCTTAACCTCAATCATTTCACTGTCTTCAATGATGTCAAAACCATGGCCTCCAAAAGCTAGCATAATAACATCTCCTTCATACAATATCTCACTAGAGATGAATGACTTATCATCATCATAAAAATTTACATTAACTTTTCCAGATTTAATAAACAAAACTTCAAAAGTATAATGCACCTCTCTTGTAACTTTGTTATGGATGTGGGGTATGATTTTATGTCCAGCTTTATGTTTCATATACCCAAGTTGTTGGGGGAAATCATCCGGAGTAAAGAATTCTATACCATCTTTTTTGTATCCTGCTCTAAGAATAAGAGCTAGAGTCTTATTGCCATGTTTTTTGTATTCTATTGATTTCATAGATATTCTTTTAAAAAATCTCCAATTGACAAATTATTATTGATACGTTTATTAGTGCTTGATAAAGAAATTATATTGTCAATATTGTTAATGTAATTAATTTGATCAGAATAATTTTTAAATGTATCTCCACCTTCATAATCAAATATATCTAAGCTAACTACAATTTTATCATCATAAAATGATGCGCACCACGGAACTGCGGAAACATCTGAAACAATAACCTCAGATCTTAAAACATACATTTCTGCATTATCTAACGGATCTAAAATTTTTACCTCTGGAAATTCATGCTTAATAATTTTTACAATCTCATTCCATATGAAGTCATTGCATGATGCGGGATGAAGTTTAATATTTATATCATAATCTTTAAAAGCCAACTTTAATTTATCAATAGATTGAATCCATTTAAGTGAAATATTATTAATAATTGATTTTGGTTGCATGCCTTTGCTTCTCATTATGTCTGTAAAGCCATATGATGGCGCAATAAAAATTATGTTTGAATTTAGATCAACTTTAGAATCATAAAAATACTTTAAGGCATTTTTGCCAAATTCTGATATTGGATGTTTTATTAAAAAAGTTGTATAAAATAGATGATTTTTATAAAAGTCTCGTTCTTTGTTGATGTAGCATAAAACCTTAGTTGTATTTTTGTTGCTGGGTTTAACCATCCCGTTGTAAATATTAATATGTGGATTGAATACTTTTCTAATAATTATTAGCGGATAAAACTTAAAATTAATAAAATATCTTATTAAGTTTGATATTTTTAAAAAAAATAGTTTAGCTTTGAAGGAAAAGATACTTGCATTTGGACCAGCTAGACTAGAAGCCATTGATGTTAATCTTGCTTTAAAATCACTTTGCCATTCTGAGTATTTTACTGGAAGTTTTCCAGTCTGGATTTCAAAAAAAAACTTATCTTTATTGATTTGAAATATAAAGTGTTTCAAGTATTGGCCATCTAAATAATTTGTATTATGAGTAAGGCAAATATCTAGATTAGAAGAAAAAACTGCCTCTTTTATAATTTGTTTAAGCCTGAAATGATTCTTAAAAGAATTTCTTTGTGGTTTATAAAAAATTCTAACAGCAAATTCAGATAAAAAACTATTAGCTTCATCAAAATTAACATAGTCATTGTCGGCGATTACATATAAGTTATATTCATCTTTTAAAGCCCATAAATAATAAAAAGTTGTAGTTAAAAAAAGATGCCGCGGTCCTATATTTATCAATACATTTTTTTGATTAGCTTTGTATTTTGCAGACATAAACTAATGTTTACAATCTTGCATTTGAGTATTTCTTTGGGAAAGCTGACTTAACATCAAATAATATAGCATTTTTCTTCCCGTATTTTTTAATGCCATCTATACCTCTCTCAATTAGAATCTTATGAGGAACAGCCAAAATAATTGCATCGTAACTATTCTTAGCAGGAGTCGATTTTAAGAAATTAACTTTATAGTTTTTTGTAGCTTCATCTTTATTGATAATAGGATCATAAACCTTTACATTTACACCAAATGAGCAAAGTTCATCATAAATAGAAATTACTCCAGTATTTCTTATGTCACCACAATTTTCTTTAAACGCAAAACCTAGAATTAATATTTTTAGATTAGATAAATCTTTATTTTTTTCTAGAAGTAGCTTTATCGTTTTTTGACCAACGTGAATTCCCATATAATTATTAACTCTTCTTCCAGACGCAATAACCTCAGGATAATAACCCAACTCTAATGCCTTATGGTAAAGATAATATGGGTCAACACTAATGCAATGACCGCCAACTAACCCAGGGAAATATTTTGTAAAATTCCATTTGGTGGCAGCGGCATCAAGAACTTCATTTGTATCAATACCAACCTTTTCAAAAATTATTGCTAGCTCATTCATAAGAGCTATATTGACGTCTCTCTGAGTATTCTCAATTATTTTTGCAGCTTCAGCGACCTTGATTGATGGTGCTCTATATGTGCCAGCACAGATTATTGAACTATATAGCTCATCTATTTCTTTTGCTGCTTTTTTATTACTTCCGCTGGTAATCTTAAGTATATCTTTAAATGATTTAGATTTATCACCTGGAACTATCCTTTCAGGACTGTAGCCACAAGAAAAATCTTTATTACATTTTAGCTTAGAAATTTCTTCAATAATTGGGATGCATTCTTCTTCCGTACAGCCAGGGTACACAGTAGATTCAAATATAACAATTCCATCATTTTTTATGTATTTTCCAACTAAAGCAGATGCAGATTCAAGCGGTTTGAGGTTTGGTCTTTTTGATTTATCAATATCAGTTGGAACTGTGATAATAAATATATCTACGGCTGCTAGGTCTTTTTCATTATAAGAAAATTTTAGGTTATTCGATGCTGCTATCTCATTTGAAAGAAGCTCTCCTGTAACATCGTTAGATGATTTAAGTTCGTTTATTCTTTTTTTATCTATATCAAAACCTACCACAGAATGATATTTACCAAACTCTACAGCAAGAGGGAGTCCGACATATCCAAGACCTATAACAGCAATCTTCTTTTTATCTGATTTCATTTAATCAATCCTTAAATTGTTATAGTTCTGTTTAAACCATTTATAAACTTCTTCAATACCATTGTCTAATTCAATAGATTGCTCCCAGCCAATTGAATTAATTTTAGAACAATCTACTTTTTTTCTCATCACGCCATCAGGCTTTGAAGTATCAAATATTATCTCTCCATTAAATCCGACTACATTAGCAATTTTAGCTGCAAGATCAAATATCGAAAGCTCATCTTTTGTACCCACATTGATTATCTCAGAACTATCATAATATAAAGCACAATGAATAAGTGCAGACGATAGATCATCAACATGAAGAAATTCACGCAATGGTTTTCCACTACCCCAAACTATAATCTTATCTTGTTTGTCTATTTTAGCTTCATAAAATTTTCTTAATAGTGCTGGGAGTACATGACTATTTTTATAGTGGAAATTATCATATGGACCATACAAATTTGAAGGTTGAATGCAGATATAAGATCTTCCATATTGTTTTTTGTATGCTTGACATAGCTTTATTCCAGCAATTTTTGCTATTGCGTACCATTGATTTGTATCCTCAAGCGGTCCAGATAATAACGAGCTTTCTTTAATAGGCTGATTTGCATGTTTAGGATAGATACATGAAGAACCAAGGAAAACTAAATTATTTATATCTAATTGATGTGCGCTATTAATAATATTTGTTGCGATAAGGATATTATCGGAAAGAAAATCTACAGGATATTTGCTATTGGCATATATGCCCCCAACTTTAGCTGCAGCTAAAAAAATTACATCTGGTTTGTTTATTTTAAGCCAATTATAAACATCCGTCTGATTAGTTAGATTTAATTCCTCTCTTGGAGCTTTTAACAAAATAGCATTTGGGTACTTATTTGCTAAAGCTTTAAAAAGAGATCTGCCAACCATACCATTATGACCAGCAATCCAGATTCTTTTGTTCGAAAGGTCAATTATTTTTTCAGAGCTAATATTTTTTCGCATTCTTTTAGATCATGGTCTACCATTTCATTAACAAGCTCCTCAACAGTTATCTTTGCTTCCCAGCCAAGCTCTTTCTTTGCTTTACTAGAATCTCCAATTAGAAGATCTACTTCGGTTGGTCTAAAGTATCGTGGATCAACTTCAACAATTACTCTATTAGTTTGCTTGCAAATACCTTTTTCTTTTTCTCCGGAACCATTCCAGATTAAATCAATATTGACTCTCTTAAATGCTTTTTCAACAAAGTACCGGACAGTATTTGTTGTATTTGTTGCTGCGACATAATCACCTGGTTTATCTGCTTGCAACATTCTCCACATCATTTCAACGTACTCTTTAGCATGACCCCAGTCTCTTTTAGAATCTAGATTTCCTAAATATAACTTATCCGAAAGGCCTAACTTTATTGCAGCTGCTGCTCTTGTAATTTTTCTTGTTACAAAAGTTTCACCTCTTCTAGGACTTTCATGATTAAAAAGGATGCCATTTGAGGCGTGGATACCATATGCCTCCCTATAATTTACAGTTATCCAATATGAGTACAACTTTGCAACAGCATATGGACTTCTTGGATAGAAAGGTGTCTCTTCGGTTTGCGGTATTTCTTGAACTTTGCCGTAAAGTTCAGAAGTTGATGCCTGATAATATCTGCAAGAATCTACTAAATTATGAGCTAATATTGCCTCAAGTATTCTTAATGAACCTAAAGCGTCTGTATTACCTGTATATTCAGGAGCTTCAAAGCTTACAGCAACATGTGACTGAGCCCCTAAATTATAGATTTCAGTTGGTTTAATCTTCCCAACAAGTTTGCTTATTGACAAACTGTCTGTTAAGTCACTGTAATATAGAAAAAATTTTCTTCTTTCATTATAGGGTTCATCATAAATATGATCTACACGCTGTGTATTGATGAGAGATGATCTTCTTTTTAACCCATGGACTTCGTAACCCTTATCAAGTAAAAGTTCAGCTAAATATGACCCATCTTGACCAGTTATACCAGTGATTAGGGCAACGTTTCTTTTCATCTAAATAGGTTCCTTATAATTACAACTGAAAGAGATATCAGGATAGATAACACAAAACCAATAATTAGTATTAATAACTTACTTGCTCCTGACTCAGTTATTGGTATAAATGGTTTTTGTATTACTTTATATGAGAATTCATCTGACTCAGATGCAAGCATTAGTGTTTGAATCTGTTTCTGTATTAAATAAACTATTGATTTCTTAACTTCATCGTATTTAGTATTGTTAGCTTGAATAGTTAAAAATGCTAAGTATTTTTCTGCTTTTTTGACATGTGTTTCAGCTATGTACATATTTAAAGACTTTATAACCTGATCAAGCAGTTTTTTAGCAATAATTGGAGAATTGCTCTCCAATGAAAGCTTTACAAATCCAGATCTTGCATCTGGAGTAATAGTTAATTTTTCTAAAAAAATAGAATGAGACTTTACAAGCAATTCATGATCATTCTTGTCATCGTAGTTCACAAATTTATCTTTTGCAGGATTATATAATTTTTTATCGTAGGTTATCGTTTGTAAAATATTGTCATAACTTTCAACGGCAATTAAATCTTCTAAATTGTTATTTTTTTTAATAAAAAAACTAAAAAAGTCGAAAGATTTAAGAGTCTCCAGCTCTATAGTTGCGACATCCCCGCTTACCGCTCCTAAACCCAGACTTACTAAACTTGAGGTCTTAAAAGTTTGAGCCTGCTCGCTTAGATTTTCATTAGACGGTGCAAGCAATGCATATGATTTATAAGAATTATTGGAAAATAATAAAAATAATAATGTAATTGATAAAATTAAAATTGAGCATAAAGAAAACACTCTTATATCACTTTTAACAATTTTAAA
>MDTB01069398.1_pt1 | contig 11452 bp, 18 predicted proteins | sample 811161 | NCBI WGS metagenome assembly MDTB01 (sample SAMN05326650, study PRJNA326480) | marine metagenome | isolation source: seawater | place: Mediterranean Sea | collected 2009
CGAGAACAAATTGAAAGGCAAGAAGAGATGCATATCAAAACACTGCGGAGGAATACTGATGTTTCAAAGACAACTACCAAAAAGCCTGTTCACGGCGGAGAACCAAATACTACTGGACAAGAACGAAGTGGAGGACCTGGAACACCTGAAGGTGGACATTTTAGCCAATCGTGGTTTGTCGCAACTCATAGAGATAGATCCCACAATGAAATTAACAGACTATCCGGAGGAAGATGCCGCTACCTCGGACCTTTTGTGTCGAGGAGACGTGCTGGGAGTGACACAGGCAGAGAGTCCGGCCATGAGGAGGCTGTTCAGGGCGATCAAACCAAAGAGCGTTAAGGACTGTGTGTTCGGCACGGCACTGATAAGACCCGTGGCAGTGTCCGGACGTAAGAAGGCGACCATGTTCCATGATTGGAGCAAGGAACGTATGAGTGACACGATAGTGTACGAGGACGATGCCATAGACAGGATATCGGAAGTGCTGGGCATAGACAAGTACGAGGCAGACATGTACAGACGTGCATTCGCAAAGAAGAACGAAGAGAGGATAATGGAGTTCATATCGAGGCTTGGCGACCATCCACGCAAAGATGAGATCATAACAATGCTACAGTCCTTGTCAGGATTCGGCCTGTGTAGGGCACACGCTGTGAACCTGGGTAGACTGATATGGGCGTTGGCGTACCAGAAAGCACACAATCCAGAGAAGTTCTGGAAGTCTTGTTTGAAACACTGTCAAGGATCCTACAAGCGTTGGGTGTACAGGACAGAAGCAAAGAGGGTTGGCATAGATGTTGTCACACCTAGCAAGTCTGATAAGTGGGACACTCCGGAATTCCAATACAGGAAGTATGGTTGGTGGAGTGACAATGACTTCATGCCCGGCATGTATGTGAAAGAACTTTACCTTGACAAGGTGGAGTTCGCTGGAATGATTGCCAACGGTAGAGTGTTCAGAGGTGATAAAGGAAGATATGTCACGTTCCTTACACTAGGAGTTGGTAATGGACAATACATAGATGTTACCATAAAGAAAGCGTTCGCATACAGCGACCATGACGTGGTGTGGGGTCAAGGCACGATAAGGCACAGCAACAATTCAGATTACGTGGAGTGCTACGACTCCAAAGGTTTCCGTTTGGAGAAATATCTATCCGACTAATACGAAATCATTAAATAAGCACATAATGATTCTCATAGCACACAGAGGCAACACCAATGGTCTCAATCCTGAAAAAGAAAACACAGTCGCATACATCAAGGATGCACTAAAGCAAGGTTACCATTGTGAAATAGATATATGTAAGTTCGATGGTAAGCAATTTTATCTAGGACACGACGATCCACAGGAAGCAGTATCGATTGAATTCCTCAGAGACAATCCTTTGTGGTGCCATGCTAAAAGTTTCAAAGCCCTCGAGGCAATGACCGCATTGGGAATACATTGCTTCTATCACAAAAGTGATGACTACGTTATGACAAGTCAAGGTTGGATATGGGCATACCCGGGACGACCGGGTGGCAAGTACACTATCGCTGTTCATCCTGAAAAACTACATCCAGGAGATGTTCAAAAGTTTGCAGGTGTTTGCTCTGACTACGTGGAGAAATTCAATGATTAAGTTGGTTGTTTTAGATGTTGACGGTGTGTTGACAGACGGCAAGAAGTATTACAATAGAGACGGAGATGTTGTAATGAAAACTTTCTGTGACAAAGACTGGACTGCAATAAAAAGATTGAGGGCAATGGACATCGATGTTGTATTTCTCACAGGTGATCCTTATAATGAATCCATAGCAAAGAATAGAAATATACCTTGCATAGTGAATAGGAAGAACGGAAAGCACACAGACAAATCACACTACATCGAAGATCTTGCAAAACAGTACAAAGTAAAAATAGATGAGATAGTCTATGCAGGCGATGACATCTTTGACATAGAAATAATGAAGAAATTAAAACACGCCTACTGTCCAATGAACAGTGAAATGACTGTGCAGTCCCATGCGGATCCCATTGACGCTAACAGTGGTGAAAACTTTGTTATGCACTTACTGGATCAACTACAAACAGATAATCTGATACCTAATCCATCTTTCGAAGAACACCTTAGGAAAGTTTACGAGCTAGACGAAAAGGAGAAGTTTTAATGCATGACATTACTCTTTACGGACATATGACCGTTGACAGAATATTCGATGGCTTCGAGGAAAGGCAGACACTAGGTGCAATGGCAAACATGTGGAGAACTTTCAAACAAGTGGCACCGGACCTAGACATCGGAATGTGTCCTACGTCTATAGGGGAGGCCATAGTTTACATAGACAGAGACTCGAGCACTAGGTACTCGAATTTTGTACCTGACCTCAAAACCAACACACCAATTATACATCAATCTAAGATATCACACGCGATGTACATAAACAAATTACTTGACGTGAGTTGGTTGAAAGACCTAACAGGAATTGTTTCAGCAGACGTCTGCGCAGGTCCCAGAGTAGATAGTGCTTTGCTACAACACATAGATTATTTTTTCATTGCAGACGAAGATGCATACGCTGACCTAACAACAATGTGCAAAGACACAAGGGGTCACGTGATACTACACACATCTAAAAGCAGTGTTGTATCAGACGGCAGATATGAAACCCAATACAAGATAGAGGATAGTATGTTTGTACCCAAGAGCAATGTCCTCGGTGCAGGCGATATGTTCGCGAGCAGTTTCTTGTATGGCTTGCATCTTGGATTACAAATCGAGGAAACACAGAAGTATGCACACGAAACCACTAGTAAACTGATAAGGACTGAGAATGAAAAAGTATAACCTACTACTACCTATAGCGGGCAAGGCCCAAAGGTTCATTGACGCAGGTTACACAATGCCTAAAGCGTTGATACTTGCGAAGAACAAACATGTAATCGATTGGGCCATGGACTCTGTTGACACGAGAGACTGTAACCTAATATTTTTAGTTCGAGTCGATCACGTCTACAACTTTAGCATAGACAAAATCCTTAAACAGAAGTTCGGCGACGATATAACGATTATAAAATTAAGCAAGGTAACAAGAGGAGCACTAGAAACTTGCACCTTAGCAAGAGAACACATAGACAATGATTTGCCTCTGATAATTTACACGCCAGACGTACATTTTGGTCCTGTGTTCAATCCTGCCAACATCGGCGATGACAGTGATGGCTTTCTGTTGACATTCACCGCTAACAGTCCTGATCACAGTTACTCAGACTACGGCGAGGACGGTGTTGTTATCAATGTTGTTGAAAAGGAAGTCATATCAAAGGAGGCCAATGTGGGACTGTATCACTTCAAGACAGGTAAGATGTTCTTGAAATATGCAGATGAGATGATACAGGATGAGATATTGGTCAAGAATGAATTTTACATAGCACCAATGTATAATCTAATGATCAGAGATGGATTGAAGATCACGGCCGCAAACACTGAGAAAATGCACGTGCTTGGTACTCCTCACCAGTTTGAGTTTTTCTGCAAACGTGTGATAACCAGGTTCGGTGACAAACCCATTGCATTGGCGAGTGACCACAGTGGTTACGATTGCAAGAAGCAGACAAAGGACATATTTGATAAACTAGGCCTGCCATACATAGATGTTGGCACCTACACAGACAAGGCGTGCGACTATCCAGATTACGTCCTACAAGTAACAAAACTGATACAAAACAATGATTGCTCACACGGTATTAGTTTTTGTAGATCAGGGCAAGGTGCAAACATCACAGCAAACAAAGTGGATGGAATAATATCAGCGTTGTGTTTCGACGATTACACAGCGGAATACGCCATAAAGCACAACTGTGCAAACCATTTTTCTATACCATCAAAATACATGGATAAAGCCAAGATACAGAGCATGATAGAGACAATGTTGAAGAACACCTTCGACGGCGGACGACACTTCACCAGACTACACAAATTATTATGATAATCAATCACAAACGTAGATTTGTCTTCGTATGTGTTCCCAAGACGAGCTCAACTACACTGTCCAAACATTTCATAAAAGTTGATAACCTTAATGTGGAAAAAAGTTGGCTGAAAGTTCGATGGCATTGGCCGATAAAGGACATCCGGAAAACATACAACGTCAAGGATTACTACACGTTTGCTTATCATCGAAATCCATGGGATAGGATGATATCAAGTTGGATCGAATTCACGGAGGACAAAGGACATCTCATGACCTGGAGTCAAGGCATGAAAGATCGATTCAAAAACTTTGAGGATTTTATTACCAACTTCAGGGAAACGGAATGGGCACATGACATACACTTCAGACCTACCACCTGGTACACACACGTGAATGGTACACAGGCTGTTGATCACATAGCAAAGTATAACGATTGGTACAACGAAACAAACACTATATTCACGACACTTGGTTTAGATATTTCCATGATGAAGTCCAAAAGATACAGGAAAACAATCAGAAGCAAGGACTACAAATCCTACTACACCAACGACAGGATGATAGAGCAAGTGGAACAGCACTTCGCTAAAGATATAGAACTATTTGGTGATTTGTTCTGATGCATTGTATATTACTTTCACATGTATTCATAAGGGAGGACGAACACCACAAATTAGATGCTGTCAATTTTGCTTTACAACATTGGAGAACTTACAACCCAGAGGCTTATATCATTGTGACAGGTCACGGCTTGAAACCAGACATAGAAGCATACTGTAATCATATGTATTGGCCGGCACAAATCATAGAAGAGGACATCAACGTTGGGCATCCTCAACTAGTCAACATTGGTCTCGAACATGCAAGTGAAAGGGGATTCAAAAAGATACTGAAGTCACGTGCCGACACTATCCATTCTATCACAAACATCAATTCGTACTGTGACAATCTTTTGGGGATTAAAAAATTACTTGTAACACAACAGACAAGCATACACAGGACCGAGATGGGTGACTTATTCATCTATGGAGATACCGACACAATGAAAAAAAGTTTCAATCTTAACAACTGGCATCCTACCAAGACAGGACTCACCAAACTAGCCGAGAACTTCTTGTCCCATTGCGACGAGGATACGTGGCACGAGGCCTGCGTCAAGAACCTCGCATTTGTGGATATCTATAATATCAGATGGATAGACTTCAGGAAGAACTGGTCCACACTCAAGGAAAGAAAAACAGATATGTTGCACAACAATCTCGTCGACGAACATTTGTTCTACTGGGGTGCAATGGAGAAATGGCACGTGTGGGACAGAGACGGCAACATGATATTTTCAAAACCCAAGATGGGAAGAATAACTACAGAAAAGGATTGGAAATGAAGACAGCAGTTTGCATCAGTGGTATAGCAAGTTTTGTACCAGAATACAAAAAAGTGATAGAACAGGCCAAGAAAGTGTTTGGAGAGTTTGATTTCTTTTACCAACAGTGGGAAGGTTACGGAAAACCCGACGTGCCTAACTGCTTGTACGTTCCGGAGCCAAAATGGGAATACCACGTGATGCGTGATGTAAAAGTCAAACCGGACTGTGACATATTCAGGAAGTACACGACAGTGTCCAATGGCAAGATGTACAGGAAGGAAAGATTATTCAAGCAGTTCTGGCATTCCGGCAATCAACAGATGTCTCACCATTACCTAGTCGAATCACTGCCAGAGGAATACACAAAGATCATAAGGATGCGTTTTGACACCATAGTGTCAAGCAAGATAGATTACGGAAAGTTCCTAGGTATGCTAGACGACGGATACTCGGTGGGTTTCTACTCGGGCGGGGCAAAGGATTCCGATGGACCGGGCACAGACGAAACCATAGAAGTACGGGGCAACAATGGTGACGGATGTAAGTGGCGTGTGTTCGATCACATGCTGTTCCATAACAGAGACAGATTCAAGAATGTCAAGCAGATGTTTGACAATCAGGAACTTAATGGAAGCGAATGGGGTTGGTACCAGACACTGCACCACCAATGGGGAGATACCAAGTACTGTAACGTTTGGGGTGGCACCGCTCTGTGCAAATGGACCAAGCAACCGCTGACTTGGGAAAAGTACTAGTGGACACACAGGATTACTACGGCTGGCACGTGTTGCCAGATGACGACTTATACAAAAGACTCGCCAACGAAAGCACAAATGTGATTGACATAGAGGCAAATGAAATACACCAAGTTACAAAATATCTTAATAACTTTGAACTAGCAGTAGAAGTTGGTTGTCACTACGGATTCACAACCCATGCACTGAGTAACTTGTTTGAACAGGTGCATTCTTTTGACTTTGAAAACGAAGTACACAGGTGTTTTAAAATGAATGTGGAAAGACATGATCTAAAAAATGTTACAATACATTCACACGGTCTGGGCGATCGTAAAAGAAACGTTGCACTAGGACAGGATAGAGGGCCTCTGTCCCTAGGTGTAGATCCAGTCAAGTCGTGGCTAGGAGAGGAAATCACGCACCATGTCACCACACTCGATAGTTTTGATCTGCCTTGCTGTGATCTGCTGTGCATAGACACCGAAGGTTATGAGTCTTTCGTCATAGACGGCGCACTAGGAACAATACAAAAACACAAGCCAGTAATCATTGCTGAATTGCACAGGAAACAGCAAGGACTGAAGTTTGGTGTCAGTAACGACAAACTACACAAAAAGATACTGGGTCTGGGATATTACTGGGTAACTAGTCTTACCAAGCACGATAGGGTATACAAGCCGAAGGCTTAAAGCGTAAAATTACCAAAAAAGCGTTTTAGAGAAAATAACGCGAAGCGTTAAAAAGCGTAAAGCCGGCTTGACCTGACGGATAATTACCCTTAGCAATGGGAGAGATATCATGGGCATACACTACGACTACAAGAGCACCAAGGGTGCCAAGAAGATGCAGAAGCAACACGAACGTGAACAGCGCAGGCGCAACCGCAAGTCACAGCAAATACCCACACAGAAATCGGACGAATCCAAACCATTGACCCTGGACATGATCACCGATCCCGACAAATGATAAACCAGAGGCTGTTCGATCACTACGGCATAGACACCCACAAACACCTGGCCATCACGCAGAGATGTCCGAGGCCTTTCGACACACTGCTGATAGACAGCCGTGGGTCCTGCTATGCCTGTGAGTGCCAGGCCTGGTTGCCCCAGAGCATCGGTAACCTACAGTTCCAGGACATGGAGGACATACTCAAGGGCGCCACGCGGGCACGACTGCAGGACAGCATCCAGGACGGCTCCTACCGTTACTGCAACGAACACCAGTGTGCCTACATCAAGAACAAGGGGGTGCTGGACTCCCGGGAGCAACACATACGCCATCTGAGATTGGCCATCGATGACAGTTGTAATCTCAAGTGCCCGAGCTGTAGGACCGCGATGGTATTTCACAAGTCAGGACCAACTTTCGACACGAGGGTGAAACTGGCGGACAAGATCAACCAGTGGCTGGAGGCCTACGAGCACCCCGTGATGGTGCACATAGGGTCGGATGGCGACCCGTTCGCATCTCACGTGTACCGACATTTCATGAGCACGACGCCCGAGAAGCCGCACACGACCTATTCGATTTTGACCAATGGCCTGATGCTGAAGGAGTTCCACAAGAGCATACCACACATCATAGGCAACCTGCAGACGCTGGGCATCAGCATAGACGGGGCCACCAAACCCACCTACGAGAAGTTGAGGCGGGGAGGCAAGTGGGACAAGGTGCTGGAGGCACTGGACTGTGCGAGATCACTCAGGAGGGAGAATGGGTTCGAGTTTCAACTGCACATGGTGGTGCAACAGGACAACTGGCACGAGATGGAACTGATGGACGAGTTGGCACACCAGTACGAGGCCGACCGTGTGTACTTCAACCCGATCGAGGACTGGAACACCGGTATCGACATGTCCACGCAGACCTTCAGGCAACAGCCCGAGTTCCAGCAGATGGTGGAGCGTCTTTCTGACAGTAGGCTGGCCTGGGTCAACATGCCCAACTTCGTTACCAAGCACCCCAGGAAGTAGAGTCTATTTGAGTTTGTTGCCGAACCTGGTCAGGAACAGCTCTGCAAAACGTTCGTGGTGTTCGACACCGAAGTGCTCGCCGTCCGCGGCAAGGCTGGGTTCTGTGTGTATCTGTCTCTGCTCGTGCATGTTCCAATAGGGCCAGCAGTTGCTGATGGTGTAGTCCTCAAGCACGTTGAGTCCCTTGATGTGATCCTGGTAGGTCTCGTCAGCGAAACAGTGGAATGTCTTACAACCTTTGAGCTCGGCCAATTTCTCCAAGAAGAAAACATTCTTTAGGAAATTGTTCTTGTCTGTGTCCTCGGTCTCTGTCTTGAGGTGTTTGTTGTCTGAGGTCAGGCTCTCGGCGTGTGCGTCGAGTCGTTCACGCCTGCTCCAGAGCGGCCAACAGGCTATGATCACCTTGGGATCAATAAGTTTCTCTGCCCCATACAGTATGCGTATCATCTTGTCCGCACTGCACCCCGGCTGTGACAGATTCCAGTACCTCAATCGATCGGTGTTGTGTTTGGACAGATGGGCCACCCAGTGGGTGTCTCCGTCATGGCCCACACCGTAGGTGTGACTGCATCCGAGTATGACAACATTTTTCTTGCCATCCGGCATCGGATCCCAGCTCGGGCATCTGTAGTCACCTTCGGGTATTTGCCTGTCCGCGTAATGGCCGAACTTCATCATGTGCTTCCTTTTGCTATGCTCAATCTTTGATTGATCCTGTGTACTATGTACAGTTCCATGAACCCCATCCTTTTCTTGTTGCCAAACATGTCAGGGTACTTCAACTTGCCCATCATGAGATATTTCTCGTCTGCGTAGAGATCCAATCTGTGTTTGCGTTTGGGATACCTGAACTCCAGTGCCTTGTGTTTCCATAGGTACTTCACCAGTTTCGATTCATCCAATAACATGGTCTCCGCCAACGCAGGTGGAATGTTCTCCTTAAACTGCTTCAACTTGATGGAATAGAATTTCTTCACACAAGTAATTATTGTGTTGGTGGCGGACCGGAAAGGAATCGAACCTCTGGCCTTGAGTTCCGCAAACTCACGCTCTATCCATCTGAGCTACCGGTCCATGGTGTGCCCGGCAGGATTCGAACCTGCGACCCCAAGTTTAGGAAACTCGTATTCTATCCAACTGAACTACGGGCACATGGTGGAGGATAGGAGAGTCGAACTCCTGACTCATCCATGCCATGGATGCGTGATCCCACTTCACCAATCCCCCAAATAGACCAATCACATGCAAGGCCAATGAGTTTTTCGGTGTTTTTGGTAAACTTGGCATAGTTGGTCGATACGGTGCCGCTTCACGGATTCGAACCGCGGACCTACTGATTACAAATCAGTTGCTCTACCAACTGAGCTAAAGCGGCATCACAGTTATTATACTACACTATAAACCACCGTTAGTCTACCTTTTAAACGCACACAGATGCACGTACACGCATGGTAAAAATGGTTCTGGAGTAGTTACATGTTCTCTGATTTTACCATTATACACTATGTTCTAAATGCAGGTCAGGTATGTTGACAATGCATAAATAATATTTTATACTAAGGTTAGGAGGACACAATGAGAGATGTAAATTCTATACTAGCATACGCAAAGAAAATGCAGAAGAAAGCCAAGGAGTTTCTGCTTTTGAAATCAATGCGTAGAGAAGTCAACGTTGGTGCGAACGGCACACAGAGTTACGTGATCAAGAATGGTTCTAACGCTGGCACTGTTGCAAACAAAGATAAATTTCAGTAAACATTACCAAACACAACTGACGGTTAAATATGCTGATGGAATTTCTAAACAGCAAAAAATTTCTAGCGATCTTGATATTGCTTTTGGTGTGGGCAGGTATGTCTGGTTGCACACCCACCCCAACTCCAGACCAGGCGCCGCCACACGAAACCGAGAAGGAAATGAATGACAAGATCACCAAAGACATGGAAGCGATGGACAAGGAGCAGGCACTAGAGGACCTACCAGAGCCGGCCAACTTTACGGGCATCGCGGAGGCACTGGGTTGTGTGTTCGCTCCAGATGATTGTGTGCTTGAAAAGAGAAAACAAGAAAAGGAGATGGATAGGTAATGCCAACGACTCCAAACAACTTCAAGGTCACAGACGCCATAGGTGAAACAGACAACTACTACGGAGCAGAGGTACAGTTCTTCCATATTACGCTCGTCCAGAGTGACAGTTCTGTCCTCGACGTCAGGAACGAGCTGGGCTATGACGAGACTGTACACAATCTAACAAGGACAATACTACAACGTGGTACGATAATATTCCAAAGGATAGACAACGCGGCCACTGGCAGGATAGACATCACGATGGAGAGATCCGGATGGACCGCGGCCACACTCCAAACAGCAATCAGGGCCATGGGCGACAGCGTAGGTGTGAATGACACCAGTGTCTCACTGTCCGTTGTGGCGGAAACAGAGCTGAAACTTGACAATAGTTAAGATAAATACGATTAACCTTATAAGGAGGGCGTACAATGAAAAAAGTAATAGAAGAAATGAAGAAGCACAAGAAGATCATGATCGGTATTGCGATCATCATCGTGATAGGTGCTTGGTTCATGATCACTAACCAACCCACACCACCAGTGGAAGGATAATAGATCATGGAATGGTTAAAATCAAGATCTAAAGAGAGAACATCATGGGACGGTGCTGTGTGTATAGCACTGGGTCTTATGATCCTGTTCATGGCTCCATTGGCCAAGATAGCGGCGGGCCTAGCAATTGCCTACGGTGCTTGGACAATATGGAAACCAGGAAACTAATATGAAATTGACGGAGGGCTTACTATGTTCAAACGACTCAGACGACTCTGGGAGTTATGGAATAAGCAACTATTCCATTCCTATGAACCGAAGCCCACTGTCTACAAGATTGGCAAGAAGAAGTTTGTCAAGGTAAGACGTTTTAGGACCACGTCAAAATCCAAAGGTCCTTACCTCAAATAACATGGATAACTGGTACGACTGGGACGCCTCGGATGCACCGGAATGGAGCCTGTACAGGGAATGGTTCGACGAGGACGAGATGGACGAGAGGTTCACGGGTAGCGGTGGATTCACCGACGAGTGATCAGATCCAAACTTTCGATTCTTTTTCTATGAGATCGTAGAACTTCCTCTGGGACTGATTGTAGGAACAGTTGTTCCACCAGTCCTGGTTGTCTATGTCCATCCTGCACAGTTCACAGTCACCGACCACCCACGTGGGATCGAACCACAAAGGCGTACCGGGTGTTGGCGTGAGGCAGTGCGTGTGGAACCAGGTAGGCTTCCTGCTGATGATGTATATCATCTTGCGTTTCTCCACTGTGTACATAAAAGTACTTACAACGGATCAACGCAAGATATGTGATGTTTTAATTGAAGGTCTTCTGTGATCCAAAGAA
>MDTB01157889.1_pt1 | contig 11452 bp, 10 predicted proteins | sample 811161 | NCBI WGS metagenome assembly MDTB01 (sample SAMN05326650, study PRJNA326480) | marine metagenome | isolation source: seawater | place: Mediterranean Sea | collected 2009
CATGACCGGTTTGACTGATTTCACTCTGATTGATTGCGCAATGATTGGTTGCTGCAATTTTAATTTGTTCTTTTATTAGATCTGTTCCTGTAATGCACTCAGTTACGGGGTGTTCCACTTGAATACGTGTGTTCATTTCCATGAAATAAAAATTTTGCTGATCATCGACAATAAATTCAACGGTGCCAGCGCCACGATAATTAATTGATTTTGCGGCAGTGATGGCGGCATTCGCCATGGCTTGTCTAACATCATTTGAAATAAATGGTGAAGGGCTTTCTTCAACGAGTTTTTGGTGGCGACGTTGGATTGAACAATCCCGTTCATACAAATGGATGGTATTCCCATTTGGATCAGATAATATTTGAATTTCAATGTGTCGCGGATTTTGAACAAACTTTTCAACATAAACGGCGCCATTTCCAAATGCCGCACTGGCTTCAGTTGTTGCCATTTTAAATGCACTTATTAACTCGGCTTCTGATTCAACAACTCGCATTCCTTTACCACCCCCGCCAGCGGTTGCTTTGATAATGATCGGGTAACCAATTTTAGTTGCTATTTTTTTAAGTTCGTCTTCTGTTTCAATCAGCCCATCAGACCCAGGTACAATTGGGACCCCGGCGGCTTTCATTGTATCTCTGGCTGTATTTTTATCTCCCATAAGTGAAATGTTTGTTGGTGTTGCTCCAATGAAGGCAATATTATGATCAGTACACATTTGAGAAAAGGTTTGATTTTCAGCTAAAAATCCGTAGCCGGGATGGATGGCTTCGGCGCCAGTGACTTCGGCGGCGGAAATAATGGCTTTTATGTTTAGGTAACTTTCTTTTGGTTGAGCGGGTCCAATACAAATGGCTTCATCGGCTAACTTTACATGTAAACTAAATTCATCGGCGGATGAAAATACCGCTACTGTTTTAATGGAAAGTTCTTGGCAAGCTCTGATAATTCGAGTTGCAATTTCACCACGGTTCGCAATTAATATTTTTTTAAACAAATGTCACCTCTGTCTTATTTTACTACAAAATTTATTAATCGTTCCTTAACAACGATTGTTTTTATAATTTCTTTTTTTTCAAGATGCTTTTTAACACTTTCTTGATTTAATGCTAATGATTTTAACGCATCTTCTGAAATCGATCGAGATGTTAATAATTTATCTCTGACTTTTCCATTGATTTGAATTACCATTGTGATTTCTTGATCAACCACAAGTGTTTTATCATATGTTGGCCAACTGGCGTCATGAACACTGGTTGTTTCACCCAATACTTCCCAACAACTTTCAGCAATAAATGGTGCCATTGGGGCAATTAGTTTTACCATGGTGATGGCGACAGTTTTGGTTGTGCCATGTTTTTGTATGCCGTTTACGAGTTCCATTAATTGACTAATGGCTGTGTTAAATTGAAAGTTTTCAATATCACTCGTTATTTTTTTAATGGCTTTATGCAGTTGTTTTGTTATGGTTGCTTCTTCATTGCTTTGAATTGGAAACTCATTGTAATTTGCTGTCACGTTAAAGAATCGCTTTAAAAATCGAAAAGATCCTTCAATGCCTTCTTCGGACCATTCGAGGTCTTTTTCAACTGGGGCGCCAAACAGAATAAAAATCCGTGCGGTATCTGCGCCATATGTTTTAATGATTTCAGATGGGTCCACTGTGTTTCCTAAAGACTTGGACATTTTCGCCCCATCCTTTAATACCATTCCTTGGCAAATTAGTTTTTTAAATGGCTCATCAATATTATGAAGGCCTAAATCTCGAAGTGCTTTTGTAAAAAAACGTGCATATAATAAGTGCATGCACGCGTGTTCTATGCCACCAATGTAAAAATCAACAGGTAAGTAGCGATTTATTTGATCTTTATCAAATGGTTGCTTCGTGTTTTTTGAGTCAAGGTACCTCATAAAATACCAAGATGAATCAAAAAAGGTGTCCATTGTATCTGTTTCTCTACTATATGTCTGATTCCCTTTGGTAAATTGTTTGAATGTTGCTGAACTTGCCAGTGGGTTACCCTGTTGTTCAAAATCGATGTCATTGGGTAGTGTTATTGGTAAATCTGCTTCTGAAACGGAGACGGGGTTTTGATTTTCATCATAAATTATTGGAATGGGTGTTCCCCAATAGCGTTGACGAGAAATTAGCCAATCTCTTAATTTATATTGTGGTTTTTGAATTCCTTTTTTTATTGAAGCTAGGTGGTCTGTTATTTTTTGCTTTGCGGTTTCATTATCTAGTCCGTTAAATGGGCCAGATTGCATTAATGTCCCGTTTTCAGTCAATGCATTTTCAAATACATTTTCAGTTTTATTATTACTTTCGATGACTTGAATAATTGGTAAATTATACTTTTTAGCAAAGGCATGATCACGTGTATCGTGGGCGGGTACTGCCATCACGGCCCCCGTTCCATAATCAGTTAAAACATAATCAGCGATATAAAGTGGTAATCGTTCATTTGTTATTGGGTGAATTGCGCTGAGTTCTGTTGCAATCCCTGACTTTTCTTTATTTTGATCACTACGGTTGGCTATGTCCATTTTGAGGGAGTCATTTATGTAGTTTTTACACTCATTTTTATTTGTGCAATGAGATAATAATTCATGCATTTTTTCGTGTTCCGGTGCGATTGACACATAGGTGGCACCCATTAACGTATCTGGTCGAGTTGTAAATACATCAATTGAATTAATGACGTCTTTATTTGAATTTTGGATATCGAACGAAATAATTGTGCCGGTATTTTTTCCAATCCACTGTCGTTGCATATTTTTTACTCGATCCGGCCAATGGGGTAAGTCTTCTAAACCATTTAATAATTCATCGGCGTAATCTGTAATTTTTATGTACCACTGTTCGATTTCTTTTTTTTCGATGATGGCGCCTGATCGCCAGCCTTTTCCATCAATGACTTGTTCATTTGCGAGAACCGTTTGGTCAATGGGGTCCCAATTGACAAAGCCTTTTTTACGATAAATTAATCCGGCATCAAACAATTTTTTAAAGAGCCATTGATTCCATTTGTAATAGTTTTCTCTTGATGTTGAAATTTCAGTATTCCAATCATAACTTAATCCAAGTCGTTTTAACTGAGATTTCATGTGTTCAATATTTTTTTCAGTCCATTCCAGAGGGTTTACTTTATTTTTGATGGCGGCATTTTCTGCGGGTAAACCGAAACTGTCAAACCCCATTGGGTAAATTACATCAAATCCTTGCATGCGATAGAAACGAGCTTGCACATCGCCAATGGAATAATTTCTTACATGCCCCATATGCAAGTGCCCAGATGGGTATGGAAACATTTCTAAAATGTATTTTTTATTTTTCGATGATGAACTTCGTGTTCTATTTTCCCATTGATGAAGCCACTTTTCTTCTTTTTCTAGTGGCGAATATTCATGTTTCATACTATTAAAGAGGTTAATATGTAAATCGTAATTGTTCAAGTTGTTTGACTGTGTTAAGATGAGCTGAATCTAAGGAGGAATTTATGTCTAAGGCATATGATAAGGAAAGAAAAACAGAAGCTATTAAAAAATTTAAAACACATGAATCAGATACGGGTTCATCTCAAGTTCAAATTGCGTTGATTACCGATCGTATCAACTATCTTGTTGAACATTTGAAAAAACACAAAAAAGATAATCATTCCCGTCGTGGTTTATTAAATCTTGTTGGTCTTCGTCGTCGATTATTATCGTATTTAAAACGTAAGAATCACGAGGAATACATCCGAGTTTCAAAAGAATTAAAATTAAAAGTTGCCCAATAAGTTAGGGTTGTAAGGAATTATAAATGCATCAAGTTAAAGGAAATATTCAAGGTAGAGAGATTACGTTAGAAACGGGTCATTTGGCTAAACAAGCCAATGGATCGGTTTTATTACGTTGTGGCGAAACGGTTATGTTGGCCACGGCAACAATGTCTAAGGAACCCAGAGAAGGTATTGATTTTTTTCCTTTAACGGTTGAGTTTGTAGAAAAATATTATGCGGCTGGAAAATTTGCTGGTGGTTACATTAAAAGAGAAGCGCGGCCTTCTAAAAATGCCACTTTATTATCACGGTTAATTGATCGCCCTTTGCGCCCATCTTTTCCAAATCATTTTTTTAATGAAGTTCAAATTATTATCACATTACTTTCTCTAGACGATGGGTTCCCCGTTGATCATTTAGCTATTATTGCGGCGTCTGCAGCGGTTGCTGTGTCCGATATTCCGATCAATAAATTGGTTGGTTCCTCTTTAATTGGTGATGTTGACAATCAATTTGTTGTTAATCCATCTCATGAGCAAATGGACTCTTCTCAGCTAGAAATGGTTGTCGCTGGAACCGATGAAGCTGTTTTGATGATTGAATCGGGTTCGAATGAGTTGACTGAAGAACGCATTATTGATGCCATATCTTTGGGGCATGAAACTTTAAAAGAAACAATCAAGTTACAAGAAGCGCTTGCTGAAAAAGTAAATAAAACAAAATATATTATCCCAACACCGCCTTCGCATGATGATCTCAAATCGTCTATTACGGCTTTCTTAGGTAGCAAAATTTCAGATAACTTAAAAGATGGAAACAAGCAGCAGGTTGATGATTTTTTAAAGCAGTTGGCTGAAGATGTTATGACAGAGTTTGGTTCTTCAGATGACGATGCGCAAAACTCTATTGTTGCTAATGTTTTTCAATCCATAAAGAAAAAGCAAATTCGACAATCGATTATTGAACAAAAGGTTCGACCGGATGGTCGAAAGACAGATGAAATCAGAGATATATCTGTTGATATTGATGTTTTACCTGCCGTTCACGGTTCAAGTGTATTCACTCGAGGTGAAACCCAGAGTTTGGGTGTAATCACGTTGGGTACTGACGGCGATGAACAAAATTCTGACGCGTTTGGTGAACAGGTGTCTGAATCCTTTTATTTTCATTATAATTTTCCTCCATATTCTGTAGGTGAGTGTGGGTTTCTACGAACTGGACGTCGCGAGTTAGGGCATGGTCAATTGGCCCAACGTGCTCTTGAGCCGATTATTCCTAATAAAGAAACATTTCCTTATGTTGTGCGGTTAGTTTCTGAAATTCTTGAATCGAATGGTTCGTCATCAATGGCCTCCGTTTGTTCTGGAAGCCTTTGCTTAATGTCGAGTGGGGTTCCTGTAAAAGCGGCTGTGTCTGGAATTGCCATGGGATTGTTAATGGATGATTCGGGTAACTATACTATTTTATCTGATATTCAAGGTTTAGAAGATCATTATGGTGATATGGATTTTAAAGTTGCAGGTACCAGCGAGGGAATTACGGCATTGCAATTGGATATTAAAATTGAAGGACTGTCTAAAGATATTTTAGTTGATGCGCTTCAACAAGCTAAGAATGGTCGTTTTCACATTCTCGATAAAATGAATGAAGTTATTGATGCACCACGTGATTCAGTTACTGATCGAGCGCCAAAGGTTGAAACCATTATGATAAAGCCGGATAAGGTTGGCTTGTTAATAGGGCCGGGTGGAAAACAAATTAAAAAAATTGAAGAAGATACAAAAGCGGTTGTTTATGTCGTTGATGGTGATAAGGGTGAAGTTAGTATTTCGGGTAAAAACTCTGAAATTATTAATTTAGCTCGCCAGGTGATAAAAGACTTGGTGAAAGATGTTGAAAAAGGTGAAGTTTATGATGGAAAAGTCGTCAAAATTATGAATTTTGGTGCTTTTGTTGAGTTGCTTCCTGGTAAAGAAGCCTTGTTACATATTTCAAAGATTGCTCAAGAGCGTGTTAATAAGGTTGAGGATTACTTTAGTGTTGGTGATCCTGTTAAAGTAAAGGTCATGGAAATTGATCGCCAAGGAAGAGTTAACGTCACCCGGGTATTTGACTAAAGTTTTATGCATCATTTTTCAATTAATGATGTTGAAACCATTATTAAACCAATTCAAACATCCAGTTCGGTAACTTTATGTATTTTCTTAAACGTTGGGTTGCCTCTGGAGTTAGATAAAGAAACGGGTATTTCTCACTTTCTTGAACATATGTGTTTCCGGGGTACAAAACGCCGTTCGGCGTATCAGATTACCAAAGAAGTCGATTCATTGGGTGGCCAAATTAATGCATACACTACGAAAGAGTTTACTTGCTACTATATTACGGTTTTACCTGAAAACATTGTTGAAGGTTTGGATATTTTAACGGATATTGTTTTTCATTCTGTACTTGATGAAAAAAGTATTGCGCTTGAAAAGTCAATTATTGGTGAAGAAATTAATATGTATGAAGATACACCGGATGAGAAAATTGTTGATCTTTTGAATGCTGAACTATTTGATCAAGCGTTTTTAGGTCATCCGATTTTAGGTTCAGCGGATTCAATATCCTCATTTTCAAATAAATCGTTGTCACATTACTATCAAAATTACATGAATCCAGACAATATTAAATGTGTTGTGGCGGGATCCATTAAAGATATAGATGAGTTTAAGGGGCAGTTGCAAGCGGCATTTGATTTAATTCATTTTAATTCTGCTAAAACTTCGTTACCCAACCTTTCGTCAATTCAGTTCAACTCAAAGACGCATCATGTTGATAAAGATCTTGAGCAGATGCATTTATGTTATGGTTTTCCTGGGTTGGACTATAATCATCCGGATCGCTATGCACTCACCATGTTGACGACATTGATGGGTGGTTCAATGAGTTCTCGATTGTTTCAATCCGTTCGAGAAAAGTTAGGGCTTGCTTATTCTATTTATTGTGCCTCTAATAATTATCGAGATACTGGAGCGATCGTTATTTATGCCGGTACATCGTTAGAGTTTTATCAAAAAACTCAGTCATGCATCGAAAATGAACTTAATGAGTTGTTGAAAGGCATCGATGATGATGAGTTTGAACGTACGGCTCGACAGTTAAAGGGTAACATTATTATTAATCTTGAAGGGTCAGCTGCATGGGCGAACTGGCTTGGACGACAACTCATTTATAACACAGGTTTAAACTCTCTAGGTCAATTGCAGCAAAAATTAAATACTATTACAAAGGATGATGTGGTTCGATTATCTCAATCCATGTTTTCACCGAATAACCAAGTTATGGTGTCCTTAGGAAAGCGTAAATAATTTAGTTATTGAGAAATTTTTTATTTTCTCCTATTATTAATCATTATGGATGCAACAACAAAAAGTGAAGAACAATTTATAGCGGATATTAAAAAAAGTATTGAAGATACTGCATTAAAGGTATCTGATAAGGTTGTTAAGTCAGCATATAGTTATTTAACTAAAAATGGTTGTATTCAGCCATCCAAGGATGACGTTGTTAAAGCGTTTTTTGTAAAAAAAATACCAACGGTCCTTGCTACTGAAATCTCTAAAGAATTAAACACCGTTCTTGGTTTAAACCTAGAATTGTAATTACGTATTTTATTTCTGGCTTAAAATTTGTGATAAAAGTAAAGATTCAATTTCTGGCTTTGTTTCAGTTTTATTAAACTTGTTAGTTATATCTTTACTCTTCTCAATAAATGTTTTAATGAAATAAATTTGGTCGTCCGGATTGTAGTCGGTTAGTTTCATTGTAATGTGAGTTCCTTAATAATTTTATTTAAGTTTTTTTCTTCAGAATCAGCGACAACTTTAAATGCTTTATTGGATTTAAGTTGAGAGATGGATGGTGTGAAATGATCATTTATGAGTTTTTGTGCTTTTTTTCTAATTTTGTTAATTTCACGTTTAATTGTTTCTTCATCGTTTAGAAGAGAGAGTTGTTCAAATTTGATCATTATTTCATTATAAAGTTCAATAAATGTGGTTGGGTATGCTGGTGAGGCGCCATAAGTAAAATCTCGACCTGATTGAGCTCCGGAAGTATTTATGTTCACCATATATTAATTATTTGTTAATTTTATGTTTATTGTCAAATAAAAAAACGGTTGAGTTTCTGCTTTGTTTTTTGATAACCTAATAATAATTAATTCTTAAGGGGAATATAATGAAAAAAATAGTATTGTTTGGTTTGTTGTTGGTTACTGTCGGTTGTTTAAATAAGGTTGATCAGTCAAAGGTTGTAGCAAAGGTTGGTTCTACTACTTACTCCGTTGATGATATTAATACACGAATTGAAAATCTCGACCCACAATTAAAAGAGTTTTTTGCACAAAAAGAAAACAAGGTCCGGTTATTGGATCAGTTGATTGAAGAAGAAGTTATTTATCAATTAGCAAAGCGTGATCGTTTGCAACGCACCAAAGATTTTAAAAAGACAATGGAAGAGTTAAAGCGACAAGCCTTAATAAATTACTATATCAAGCAAAAAGTGGATAGTATGTCTGAAATTACACGTGAGGAAGTTGAAGGTTTTTACAATGAGAACTCGGCTCAATTTGCAGCGTATGAGAGTCGGAATTTAAGTCATATTTTAGTTGAGAATAGAGATGAAGCGCGTCAAATTGCACGTCAATTACGAAAAGGGGCAAAGTTTGAAGACTTGGCCAAGCAGTACTCCATTGATCCATCAAAAGAAAATGGTGGTTCATTAGGCTGGGTTAGAAAAGAGCAATTGGTTCCAGAATTTGCCAATGCAGCTTACACTTTGTCTGAGAAAACACCTGTGTCTGGGGTTGTTAAGTCACAATTTGGTTATCATATAATTCAATATAACGATTCTAGGGTTGTTCCAGAGCAAGCTTTAGATACTGTTTATAGTCGAATTAGCGAGCAGTTGTTAGCTCAGAAAAAGAGAGAACGATTTAAAGAACTTTTGGATAACGGAAAAGTAACTGTAAAAATTGAACGTTCAATTGAAAACCTTTAATTGAAAACGTTATTTAAATCCTACGCAAAACTTAATTTAAACTTATATGTTGGGCCTCCTCAAGTTGGAGGCCTTCATCATTTATGTTCAATTTTTCAAACCATTTCACTTCATGATGATTTAACAATATCACCAACTAAAACAGCTCATTCCGTTCAATTTAATGGGCTTGATGTGCCTAAGGATAATACCTGTACACAAGTGCTCGATTTACTTCAAGATAGATTAAGTCAGTACTGGCATATTAATATTGATAAGCATATACCCGCGGGCGCAGGGTTAGGTGGGGGAAGTAGTAATGCGGCGACATTATTGATGGCTTTAAATGAGCTTGAATCACTTAACTTAACGGTTGATTCGATGGCGACTATCGCGTCGCAGGTTGGTTCGGACGTCCCCTTTTTTTTACATGGTGGGCAAGCGCAGGTTTCTGGCACGGGGGATCGTATAAAGCCAAATACTTCTTTAATCGATACCGTTTATTTTGTGTTAATTTTACCGAATATTCATTGTTCTACAGCGCGTGTTTATAAAACACTGGACGATATGGGGCACTTTGATGATTTGGATCAATTAAATTTGACGGATTTAGCTGTTATTGGGTTTAATCGATTATTTCAACCGGCGTGTTCTGTTGCTTCTGAGCTCTTTGGTTTGTATGAAAGAATCAATACGTTTTTTCCAAATCAGGTATTTATGTCAGGTTCAGGTTCGACGTTATTTATTCCATGTCATTCCACAAAAGTTCAAGCTGATGTTAAGCAGTTATTAGAAACTAAGCTTGATTTCTTTGACGGTCAAATCATCGTTGTTAATGCAGTGAATTAAACTTTTTTGATATAATCTAAAGACTTTTTTAAATTGTTAATGGTTTCAATTTTTATATAGCTTCTCATATTATGAATTATCTTTTATAAATTTTACAACTATTTTAAAATATTATTTAATATGATATAAATATGGAATAAAATAATTTTATTTAATTAATTTTAATAAATATTATACGGAGTTTGTTTATGCCATATTTATCTTCATCTTCAACAACATCTTCTAAAAGATCAATTATTAATGATGGGACTCAAAATAAACGTATTCGTTTGGAATTTTCTGATAACCAAGTAAGTCAATTCTTTGATTCTACATCGTCATTACCAAGCTCTAAAAATTCTTTAACAGAGTCTGAAGCATCGCAATTGTTATTAGATTTAAATAAACGCCCATTTGCTCTAGGTGATCAACAATTTTATTATAGTGGTTTTGATTGGACTAATGGTGTACCTAATGGGAGCGGTACGATTTATTTCGATGATCAAAAAACCGTTCATTGGATCGGTCATGTTATTGACGGAAAAGCCGATGGGTATGGCACACTTATGACGATTAAAGGTGCTGAATATGTCGGGCATGTTAAAGATGGCCTTCGCTGTGGTAGTGGAAAAATGACTTATTTAAATGGTGATATATACGAGGGTATCTTTAAGGACGATGTTCCTCATGGCAAAGGAAAACATACCGTCTCTAATGGCCAAGAATATGATGGGGAGTATCAGAATAGTACGCCGCATGGCGAAGGAAAAGAAACGTATCCAAATGGGAAGATGTACTATGGTGAACTTAAGAATGGTATAAGACATGGTAAAGGAAAACTTATGGATCCAAATGGTCACATTATTTATGAGGGTGATTTTCAGAATGGTGCTCCAAATGGAAACGGAACAAAGACGTTTTTAAATGGTGCCATGTATAAGGGTGATTTTCTTAATGGTTTTCCACATGGAAATGGAACAATGACGTATCCAAATGGTGACATATATATGGGGCATTTTCTTAATGGTCTTCCAGATGGCAAAGGAAAAAGTATACATATGAATTCAGATGGTAACGTTATCTATGAGGGAGATTTTAAGAATGGTATGAGACATGGTACCGGGAAACATACAGGAAAAGATGGTAGAGAATATGAGGGGCAATTTTTGAATGACAATGTTCATGGTAAAGGCGTATTGAAGTTAATAGATGGTACAATTTTTGATTGTGAGTTTAAGAATGGTAAGCCTCATGGTAAAGGTAAAATAACTCGTGAAAATTGTATCGTATATGAAGGTGAATTTGATAGTGGTAAGATGCATGGCAATGGAAAACACATATCAAATTTAAAAAGACAAGTATATTATGGTGAATTTAATAATGGTAAGAGACATGGCAAAGGAAAAATTATGAATTTCAATGATCAGTTACTTTATGAAGGTGAATTTTATAATGATAAAAAGCATGGCAGGGGGTTTGAAGCTGGGAATGATGGTATTCAGATCGGTGTAAATTATGAAAACGGAGTCAAAATAAACTAAAGGTTTTGGCTCATATCGACGGATATGTGACTGGATTTAAAATGGCTTAGATTCGCAACAAAGAAGTGCTTTGAACAGACAAAGAAACTAAGTTAGAAATAGCTGACGAAGCTCGTCAAAGACTTTTAGCAGCTAAGGATTTTTTTCAGAAACGTTGTTTTTAAATATGTTTTATTTTTTATGTTAAGTAATATTTATGCTGAATGAATAGAATTAAATTTCAATATTTTACAACAATTTTATTTTAGGTTAAATTAAATGAATTAAATGAGATTTTTGGAATGTTTTAAAGGA
>MDTB01038827.1_pt1 | contig 11451 bp, 8 predicted proteins | sample 811161 | NCBI WGS metagenome assembly MDTB01 (sample SAMN05326650, study PRJNA326480) | marine metagenome | isolation source: seawater | place: Mediterranean Sea | collected 2009
CTGTATTCAAAAAAAAATTACCTACTTTGAAAAGTCAAAGTTTTTATTTATACCTTGGACGCGTTCATCCTCAAAAAGGATGTGATATACTTATAAGATCTATGATAGATATAAAAAGTAAGTTATTAATAATGGGTAATTTTAGTAATGATAATTATAAAAATTATTTACATAAAATAATACGTGAAAATAAAATGTGTAATATAGTTTTTGCAAAAGCTGATTATAGTTATTTGAAATGGGGAGCTCTATTAGAATGTAAAGCTTTAGTTTCTGCAACACATGGTGAAAATTTTGGTATTTCTTTAGTTGAGGCTATGAGTTGTAAAAAACCAGTTATCACAACAAACAAAGTTAACATTTCAGATAAAATTATTAATGATAGAGCTGGAATAATTTCTCCTGTTAATTTAAAAAGTTTTAGATCATCAATTAAGAAGTTTGAAAAATTTAATTCAGTGTTTAAAGTAAAAATGGGAAAAAATGCCTATAAATGTTTTCAAAATAATTTTGATTTAAAGAATTCAAAGAATTCACTCACAGAATATATAAAAAATTTTACCTAAGATCATTTATTATTTTATAAATACTTTTCTCACTATCGAAAATTTTATTTTTTGAAATAGTTTTAAATCCATTAAAAGAAATATCATTCATAATTTTTTTATTTCTTAAAATTTCCTTTATATTTTTTATTAGATCTTTATGATTGTTAAATAAAATTGCATTAAATTTATTTTTAAAAATTTTTCTATGAGATTTAGTGTTTTTTGCTAACAATAAACTTCCACAAAGAGGAATTTCAAGTGATTTTCGAGTCATATCATCATCGTTTTCAACATTAGGTAAACAAATAGTCATTTTAGAATATTTAATAATCTGAGCATACTTCAAACCTGTAATAAACTGATTTGATTTTATAAATTTTTTAAGGGTATTATAATTTTTATCTTTTTCCCAGTTTGGTCCGAAAATTTCTAAGTTGATGTTTGCTTCAATTAATCTTTTGGCTAGTTTACCTCTATCTTTAAACCATGTTCCAATCATCAAAACATCTCTTTTAAACTTTCGTGCTTTGAGATTTCTTTGACTAAAATTAAAAATATTTTTATTTATAATTGGTTTAATCAGGTGAAAATTTATATTATTTTTTTTAGCATATTTAATTCTGGTTGGCTGATGAAAAATAACTTTATCGTAAAGATGTAATGCTTTTTTTGCAATACGCCATTTCGATTTATCTCTATTGTAAAATGGATTATCATTACAATAGAAAACTATTCGCGATCCTTTCTTTTTTAAATTTTCAATTAATTTTTTTCCTAATAACTCACCACTCTCTACCCATACTAAATCATAATTTTTAACAATTCTTTTTTTAAATCTATAAAAAAGCCATGTTTCAATTAAATTAAAATAAAAATGATATAGGATTAAGTAGAATAACTTTGATGATATTAAAAAAACCTCTGTGTTAATTGCATCAACTTTATTTTTTTTTTTTAGAATTTCGTAGTTATATTTATCGTTAGTGCTAAACAAGTTTCCAATGAATAATATTTTCATAATATTAAATATTTAATCTATTGGTGTTATCTCACAAATTTTTTTATTTAATATAATTTTTTTAAATTTATAATATTTTATTTTAAATAATAATATATATAACAAAATATTGTGAATGATATCGAAAGTGACAACTACAAATATAATATTCAACTATTTAAGAAAGTTTATTGTTTATTTTCTCTTGTATGTTTTTCTATACAGATATTTTTATCAAATAGTAATATAGATTATTACTTAATCATTTTATTACTTTTACTTAATTTAATTAGTTTATTTTATTGTTTTAATGAAAAATATTTCAATCAATTTCCATTATCTTATTCCGTAATATTCTTATCCATCTTTTGTATTCAAGGAAGTAGTATATTTTTTAAAACTTTTGAGCTTCAAAGTATTTCGAGTGGATTATATTTACCTTTTTTTAGCTCTAATATGTTGTTTGTAAGTTGTATATTATTAATTTGCATACATTTTATTTATGTTAAGAAAAATTACTTTTCTAGCAAAGAGACTTTTATTTTTAAATTAAACAAAAGATTAGGGTTATTTAAATTTAACCCAAAATTTTTGTTCACAACAGGGGCTTTAGCAATTTGTTTATTATTTTTATCAAGATATTTTTATAAATTCGGTGAAATTAACAATACCTTTGAGACAGGCTTACCTTTATACTACACTGTTATAAATGGTATAGGTATATTTTATTTGTTACCATTTATATTAGTTTTTTCAAAACAACTTTTTAATAGTGAATATAAAATTAATTTTTATAGTCTATTAATATTTTCCTTCATTATTTTTATAACTTCAATAGGCAGCAATAGGAGGCATCTAATTTTTTTTGGTATAATTAATATTTTAATTATTTTTTTTATGTTATTTTTATTAGGGAAAATAAAATTTAATAAAAAATCATTTGTAAAATATACCTTATTAATTATTCTTTTTTTTTCGATATATGATCATGTAATTAAATTTAATTATGTATACGTTTATGAAAGGGGAGAAAGTTCAAAAAGAACTTTTACAGAAAATATAATTTCATTTAAAAATAGTTTGTTTAATTACTTTTATTCGGATGATCCCACATATTACATACGTAAAGTAGATAATATATTAATTTCAGACTATAATGATTATTATAATAATACATTATTTAATAGAATTAATTTTACAGAGTACGCAGATAATATTTTTTATAATAAGGAAACTTTTTTCTCAGAGAATGATATTAAGGAGATAAGGTCATACCAGATAGGTAGGATTATTGGCATTATACCTCAGCCCATAATAAATATTTTTTATGATGGTTTTGATAAAAAAAAATATCAATTTGTGAATATTGGTTCAAAAATAAATAATAAATATAATCCATTTTATGCCTCAACGAATGATTTTAGTTCTTTTATAGCCGAAGCTTATTTTATGTTTGGATATCTATTTATTTTTGTTATTGGAATATTCTCTATAATTTATTTTTACATTTTAGATTCATTTTTTGATAAAAAGAGAGGTATTTTTTCTGTTATAATTTTATTAACATTATTTCACTTTACTACTTTAATGGGTGTAATTTTTGGATCACCTTCTTTAGATATATTAATCTTTAATTTTAGAACATTATTTCAAATGATAATAATATACAAGATTATGGAATTAATTTTTAACATTTTTTCTAAAAAAAAGGCAAATGTTAATTAAACATTTTTTTAATAAAATACTTTTTTGTTTCATTTAAAGATGAAATTGAAATTATAAAAACGATAAATGATGATAGCAATGATAGTTTAAAAATAATCTCAATTGAATAATCCATTTGAAAAAAAAGAAAACTTAGTAAACAAATTATTGTATATAAAAAAAAGGAAATTATTGAAAAAATGTTCGCTTTATTAAAAGACTTCAAAACAGTAATTAAAGATACGCCAGTCGATATAAAAAAACACTCAAAAATAATTAAATAAATAATTGATTGAATATTAATTTCTGAAAATTCATAATTAGTCCACAAATTGTAAATATTCTTTCCAAAAAAATGACAGAATAACAAAAATAATGTTAAAAAAAGTAATGTTATAACATTTTGTCTGATAAAAATTTTCTTTAACAACTTAGTTTTACCGTCATAATAAAGCTTTATATACTCAAATTGCAAAACCTCATTTAAAATTAAAAAAAATTTTTGAGGAAAGAAATAAAACATTGTTTTTAGTGTTGTAAAAAGAGTCACTATTCTAAATTCAAAAAAGTAACCTATTAACAGTGGCATTAAACTGTTCTTTATAAGCTCATCGAAACTTATAAATATATATTGTAAATTTTTTTTTATAAGAAAAATACAATCAAAGTAATTAATTTTTGAGTAATCAAATGTGAGTTCTTTAACATTTCTCCCCAAAAAAACATATAAACATACTTTTATAAAATTAATAACCAAATATATAAAAAATAATAAACTTAATAAATCAGATATTAGACCAATTATTATCATTGAAATTTTTAAGATTAAATCTGTTCCAGTATCCATATATTTAATAATATAAAATTTCCCATAATAACTTATCTTATTTGCGTATATTGTCTCAAAAAATCTTATGAATTGTGACAAAAAAATAAAATATAAAATTAGTTTAATATTTTCATTCTTTAAAAATAAATCTAATTTTTTAAAATCAAAAAAATTTATTACAAAAAGAGATACAACAATATAAATTATGTATGAAGCTAAAGCTAAAAAAACAAAATTTGAATAATATGTTTTAAGAAGATTATAATCTTTTTTGATTTTAACTTGAATCATTTCCTGCCTAGTCCCTGATGAAAAATTTAAAATTAAAATACTTAAGAAAGCTGGTATGGAAATTAAATAAATTATAATTCCAAATTTATCTGCACCCCAAATTAAAATCATCGATGCCGGGAAAACTATCTGTGTAAAAGTACTTACAAAAAATTGTCCATAATAAGATATCGAATTTTTTTTAAATTTTTTATTATTTTTAAAATATTGAAAAACGCTTGCCATATGAAGAATGATAACAATCTTAAATTTTTTTTACTAAACTATACAATTAGTATGTTTATTACCAATTAAATTATGTAATTTTATTTCATCAAATGATAAAAAATAAATATTTTATTAATACACAAAATATATGACAAAATTTAATATTGATAATATTTCAAATCAAATTCATGATGTCTGCATCATAGGTAGTGGCATGTGTGGTCAAATAATTGCCAATGTATTGAGTGAAAAAAAAAAAAATATAATTATTATAGAAAGTGGAAAATTTAAATTTGATGAGGAAATACAGAGACTTAATAACTTTAATTCAAAAGGCCTGTCACTTAGGTATAATCCTAATCAAAACCTAAATAACCTGATAATAAGACAATTTGGTGGTTCAGCTAACAATTGGGGAAATCAAATTATGTTTTATGATGAAATTGATTTTAAAAACAGACCCTGGGTTGATGACAATTTAAAATGGGAATTTAACTATGATGAACTTTTAAATTATTATAATAAAACATTAAATTTAGTATTTAACAAAAGTGAAGCTAATATAAATAAATTCTCAAAAAATTTGACTAACAAAATAAATTCAAATTTTGATAATTCTTTTTTTTTAGACAAAAATTTTAATTTTCCAATAAGTTTCCACCCTAAAGGTGTTGAAAAATTTAATTATAAAAGCAGTTTTTCAAAAAAATTATTAAACAAAAAAAATGTGATAATTTTAACAAACACCACTGCAACAAATTTCTATTTTTCTAATTCAAAGGATAAAATTAATAAATTGGAAGTAAATTCAAACAATAAAAAAATACTTATAAAGTCAAAAATTTTTATATTATGTGCTGGGGCTACTGAAAATGCAAAAATACTATTAAATAATTCGCTTAATAACAAAGTTCTTGATAATCCATTAATAGGTAAATATTTTATGGATCATCCAAGGATAAATATTGGTAGTATAATTTTGAAAAAAAATATTGAGTTGTCCACCCTTTTAGGTTTTAGGGGTAAAAATCTTAATTTTAGAAGAGGTATTAGATTTTCTGAAAACTTACAAAAAGAAAAAAAAATATTAAATTCTCATTTATTTATTAATCCTTTATTTGAGGAGCATGAAGTTGAGACATTTAACAAAACCCTACAAATTATTAAAAACTTAAAATATTTTAAAAAAATTAATTCCAATAGTTTTAAAAAATTTAATTTTCAAAAATTTATAGATCAGTTATATTTTATTCCTCATCGTATATCTAATCCATATTTGAATTACGTTTTAAGTAATTTTTATCTTTTAACAAAAAGAAATTTTTCTTTTAAAAAACTAAGCCTAGATTACCATGGAGAACAATCTCCCAATATTGAAAGTAAGGTATATTTAGACAATTCTAAAGATAAATTTAATCAACATATATTAAATATAAATTGGAAACTTAAAGATATTGATTATAGATCTTTTCAAATATTTTCAGATTATTTCAAAAATTATAGAAATGATATGTTTGAATTTCATGAGAATAACAATTATCAAATTATCGATCAAAATCATAGAATTGGCACAACAAGAATGGGAGAGTCTAAAGCGACTGGTGTTGTGGATAAAAATTGCAAAGTTTTTGATATTGATAATCTCTATATTTCAGGAGGTTCAGTATTTAGGACTGGAAGCAGCGCAAACCCTGGATTAACAATGATGGCAGTTTCTTTTAGGCTAGCAGAACATTTAAGCAAACTGTGAAGAATTCTTTGATTATTGGATTTGGTAGGAGAGTTAAAGGAATGCTTATTCCAGCATTACAATTAGTTAATGATGGAGAAACCTATGTATATTCTAGGACAATTGAAAAAGTCATAACAGATAAAAATAAATATAATGTACACCCAATTTCAGAGCTTAATGATGATATTTTAAAAAAAATATCAAAAATTTTTATAAGTATTCCAAATTCGTCAGTTTTAGAAATATTAAGAAAATTATTAAAATATCAGACTAAAGAAATTAATTTATATATAGATACTCCAATTATTCCACCAGCTTCAAATATTATGATTAAAAATTATATCAAATATTTTAAAAATATATTTGTATTAGAGGATTTTTGTTATAATCCATTGAATGAAATAATTGAAAAATTATGCACTAGTAATCAATTAGGGAATTTTAAGAATATTAAATTTATAAATAATGGATATTCTTATCACTCACTAGCACAAACAAGATATTTATTAAAAAATAGAAAAATAAATTTTGCAATAAAATTGAAAGATCAGCTAATTTTTTATTTTGCTGGATGTAAAATTACTATTACTGGTGACAGGATTGATAAAGGGTATACAATAATAAAAACTCAAAATTCATCCATTTGTATTAATAATCAAGATATCAGTTGCGATTTTAATATTGGTTATATATTTGAAGAACAAGTAATTTCAGGATACAAAATAAATAATAAAATACTTGAGATCCCTACAAATTTAAAAAATAATTTAAGTAAATTAAAAAAAATTTGTAACAAATACGATATTTATAAAAGACATTCTCAAGAGCAAGTAATTTCGTTGCTTTATTTAATTACTCAATGTGAAATGAATGAAGGAAAAAAATATTTATTTGAAGATGGTGTTAATGATTCCTTTGTAGTTGCCGTAGCTAATAAAGTAAAAATATATTTCGACTTCAATTTATTTAAAAAATCAATCTTATTGAGTATTTTTAAAATAATTTCTAGTATAATTTTTTTCCGAAAAAAAAATTTAGTATCTAATGAGAAATATAACAAATTAAGTTAATGACTTATTACCCATTTAATAATTTACCAGGTAAATTTAGTACTAATGATGGAACCATTGATTTTTATTTGAGGGTAAGAACTTTTTTAAATAAAAAAAAAATTTGTCTAGATTTAGGAGCAGGTATTGGAATATGGTTAAATGATAAAAATAATCATGAAATAAAAAAGAATATTCAATTTATAAAAAAAAATGTAAAAAAACTTTACGCCGCAGATGTAGATAAATTAGTGCTTAAAAATAAATCCTCACATAAAAATTTGTTAATCAAAAATAATAAGATACCATTAAAATCTAATTCTTTAGATTTAATAGTGTGTGATTGGGTATTTGAGCATATTGAAGAACCTAAATTTTTTTTCAAGGAGATTAATAGGATACTAAAAAAAAAGGGATAGTATGTGTGCGAACTCCTTACAAATATAATTATTTTTCAGTAATTAATTCACTAATTCAAGATACTAAATTAAAAGACTTTGTACTTAAAAAAACTCAGCCCCAAAGAAAGGACTATTTCAAGTCATATTATAGATTAAACACATATTCAAAAATAAAAAAAATATTTAATAATTTTAAAATTAATTATTTTATATTTACACCAGATCCATCATATTTTTTTGGATCTAAACCATTATATTTTTTTTTTTTTAATTTTACATTTTATCATGCCTAAATTTTTTTCTGGTATAATCTTTTGTTTCATGACGAAAAATTAATTAATATATTAAAATATGAAATTTTTGAAAATTGGATTAATTGTTGATGATTATAAATTAGACAACTTTAATAGTGAACTATTTACAAAATTAGCAGCAACTGACTTTTGTAAAATAGAAGCCGTTATAATAAATAGAAAGAAAAAAAAAAAATACGACTATAATAAAATTTTAAAAAAATATTCTTTGATAAGAATTTTTGAAAAAATTTTGTTTAAACTTATTTTTTTATTTGAAAAAAATATCTTATATAATTTTTCAGAAAAATATAAATTTGAATTAATTGATCTAAAAAATATAAAAAACAAAACATTATTTGTAGATCCAATTATTTCTAAAAAAGGATATTTTTACGAATATTCTGATATTGATATAAAAAAAATAGACTCATTAAATCTTGATGTATTGATTAGAATGGGTGCTGGTATTTTAAAAGGTAAAATACTTGATATTGGTAAACATGGAATATTATCCTATCACCATGGAGATAACGATATGTTTCGAGGTGGTCCTCCAGGTTTTTGGGAAGTTTTTTATAAAAAAACATCGACAGGATTTGTTATTCAAAAATTAAATAATAATTTAGATGGTGGTGATATATATTTTAAAGGAAGTGTAAATACTCAATATTATTTTTATAAAAATCAACAATTTGTTTATAAGCAAAGTGCAAAATATTTAGAAATTGTTTTAAAAAAAATATTTAATCAGAATGCAAATTTAATTGAAAATAAAGTTTATTATAATAAAATCTTTAAAGATCCTAACCTCATTCAGATTTTAGCATACATAATTAAAACTTACTCATTTATTTTTTTTAAAGTTGTAAATGTCTTGCTTGCAAAAAAAGAAAATTGGATGATAGGTTTTGCTAAAAGTAAATTTAATGAAAAAAGATTAGAACAATATAAAATTATTAAAAATAAAAATGGTTTTTTTGCAGATCCTTTTTTATTTAAAAAAGATAATACAAATTATCTTTTTGTTGAAAACTATTCTTTCAAAAAAAAGAGGGGGTCAATTTCATGTTTTAAACTAAACGAAAATAATTATGAGGATTTTGGAACAGTTTTAACAGAAAACTTTCATTTATCATTTCCATTTATATTTGAACATGACAATCAAATATATATGTGTCCTGAAACACATGAAATAAAAGAAATTAGATTATATAAATGTATTGAGTTTCCAAATAAATGGAAATATGAAACTACTCTAATAAAAAATATTTCTGCAGTTGATAATATTATATTTAAAAAAAATAATATTTGGTGGTTATTAACTAATACAGATACAAATGAGCTTGATCATAACTCAGAATTATCAATCTATTACTCAAATAATGGACCAGTAACTGAAAATTGGAAACCACACAGTTTAAATCCAATATATGTTAATCCAGATAAAGCAAGAAATGGTGGCCTGATAAATCATAAGGAAAATATATATAGAGTTAATCAAAAAATTGGATTTAATTCTTATGGTTCATCTCTAGAGATAAATAAGATTGATGAAATTGATGAAAAAGTTTTTGAAGAAACCTTGTTTTCAAAAGTAGAGCCAAATTTTGCAAAAGGTCTCAACGGCTGTCATCATATGAATAACAATGATGAATATACAGTTTACGACTTTCTAAAAAGAAAATATTTTTTTAATAGATGAAAAAAATATTGATTTATAGACATTGTAGTTTAGGTGATTTCATAGTTTCATTACCAGCAATTAAACATATAAAAAATAAATTTCCTAATTCTAAAATATATTTAGCATGTTCTGTTATAAAAAAAACAGGATATGTAAAACCACATTTTGTTCCAATCAAAAAAGGTATCATTAGTGAATTTATTTATTTTGAAAAGAAAATTTCATCTTATTTTAACTTTTTTCAAACGATCAAAAATCATAAATTTGATATGCTTTATTATTTAAATGAAGTTCAATCAAATTTTAAACTTAATAGAGATTTTTTTTTGTTTAGTTTAGCAGGAATTAAAAATAAAAAAGGCTTTGATAAATTTAAATACGATTATGAAAAATTTAATGAAACATATTACTTAAGTAAAAGAGTAAATCAAAATACAAAAATAGAAGATATTTCTTTTAAGAATATATTTAATATCAACAAAGTTAAGTATGACAAAAATTATATCACCTTGAGCTTAGGTGGAAAAAATTATCTCAAAAAATGGAATTTAAATAATTGGATTAAGCTTGTAGAAAAAATTATTTTTCATTTCCCAAATTTAAAGATTAAAATTCTTGGATCAATTGCTGAAAAAAAGATTTCTCAAGAAATTTGCAAAATAAATAAAATAAAAATAGTCAATATGTGCGGCAAGACTGATATAGTTAGATTATTTGAAATTATTGCATCTAGCCAGTATCATATATCCCATGATGATGGGACAATGCATATTGCAAGTGCATTTAAAAAAAAAGGTATCGCTATTTTTGGTATAACATCAGAGAAGGGTAGATGGTTTCCATTAAATTTTAATCAAAAAATTTTCTATCCAAGAAAAAATATTGATGAAATTAAAGTAGAAGAAGTATTTGATATTGTCTATAAAAATTTACTTTGTTTTAAGTAAGTCTTTATACCTTGATTTAAATTTAACATTCTATTATTAAATCCATTCCTTCTTAGCTTGTTTATGTTTGCTTTAGTGAAAAATTGATATCTATTTTTTAAATGATTAGGAAATTGAATAAACCTCATTTTACCATAACCTAGGTGCTTTATTATTATTCTTGCCACTTCAATAAATGTGTTAGGAAAACCAGTTCCAACATTATATAAACCTTTTTCTTTATTCTTGGAAAGATATTCAATTATTTTTAACGTGTCATTTACATGAATAAAATCTCTATATGGTTCATATCTAGGCTCAAACTTAAAAATATTACAATATTTTTTTTTAATTAAATCCTCTGTAAATTTAGTCACAGGACTGGACATTTTTTTTTTGTGATTTTCAAATGAACCATAAACATTAAAAAATCTTAAACCTATTACCTTTTTTTGATTATTTTGAAAAAAAAATTTATCTATTTCTAATTTTGATTTTCCATATAAATTTAAAGGACGATAACTATTAATTTTTTTGTCAATATATCCACTTTCTTTTCCATAAACTGAAGCAGATGAGGCATATATAAATTTACAATTAATAGATTTTGAAAATTCATAGAGTTTTTTTGTGTAATGAATATTATTATATTTTAAATATTCCCAGTTTGTCTCTGTGGTGTCTGAACATGCACCAAGATGAACTATTAATCTTAATTTACTATTAAATTTCTTTTTGTTTAAAAGTTCTATAAAATTATCTTTATCAAAAAAATCTTTATATTTTA
>MDTB01067307.1_pt1 | contig 11451 bp, 8 predicted proteins | sample 811161 | NCBI WGS metagenome assembly MDTB01 (sample SAMN05326650, study PRJNA326480) | marine metagenome | isolation source: seawater | place: Mediterranean Sea | collected 2009
TTTATAAGTAAATCAGCGACAGACATTTCCGTGATCCTCCAAAAAAAGAAGATTGTTACAAGAAGTACTAGTCAAGTGCCCAACTATCTGGGACTTCGCGCTTCAAAAGAATCTCTGCTTCTCCAAAATTTATTGATGAATCTGTCACAGATATATCCTTTTCCTCTACGACGCCTTCGTCAAATCGATAGGTTGATGTCCAATCACCACTCAGCCGTTTTTGTTCTATTTCTCCCTGTTTGATTGCAGTAACTTCCCTCTTTTGATACCACGATTTCAGAACAGATTCCCCATGCGCTCTCTCAATTAACTGTTTTGTGACGCTTGGACTGAGGATTAAGGCAGTAGCATTGTTGCCACCAAAACCTTTACTGTTAATCAATCCATAATCGGTAATACTCGCGTCTTTTTCTGAGATAGCGAAAGCAAGTCGATTTGTTTCAACATCATCCGCTAAGCCACTGATAGTGCCAATACTTGGGATAATGCCATATTCCCAAATCCCCAGAGTAGCCGTTAGCTGATCACCTGAGGCTGCACCAAGTGAATGTCCGACATAGCTTTTGATAGCAGCCACCGGCCAGTCATGAATACCAAACGCCTTCGCCATTTTACTAAGCAGTCTTGATTCTGTCACTCGGTTTTGAGGTGTACCAGTTCCATGCGCTTGAACCATTCCGCCAATACGCATGCGCTCCTCTCCCAAAATCATGCGCGCTTGTGTCAGCGACTGCGCCATCGTCAAATAATTACCAGCTCCCGGACCTGAGATTGATTTCTTAGCACCGTCAGCACGCACACTAACGTATGGTGCTGAGGCAATCATGGGAGCTCCAAGCTCGAGAGCAAGGGCATCATCCATTAAAATCACGATCTGCGCTGATTCAGCCATGGTGAACCCACAATTTTCTCCAAAGGGGCGGCATGCTCGTCTGTTGTCCAGCTGGATATCAGAAGTTAATCCGTCCAGACGTCGCAAATTCATGTCAGTAGCAAGAGCGCCCATAGCCAAATAACCATCCATCACTTCTACATTGATGGGTGCTTCCGCGGCCCCAACGACCGCTATTCTGGATCGGCCCGCTCGTATATCCTCAATCCCTAATCGCAGGTTATATAGAAAGGTCGCGCACGCGCCCAGAGCAGGACCAGTTGAATTAAACGTTCTCAGTAAGTACGCACTGATAAAATCGCCCGGCATTCCAGCAAAACCAAATGGACATTGGCGAGAAGTTACCCTGCGACCAAGTGCCCTAGAGCGAAGCATATCTCCGTAGCCAAACTCAGCAAGCTGCCCCATTGCACTTGAAACATATACGCTAACTGCGTCTTTTGGGATGCTGCTGGCAAGTTCATTCCAATCCATACCCAAGTCGGCTAAAGCATCGGACATCGCAAAAACCGTCATTTGGAGGGCTCTGGGATGATTACGCGAGGCATATAGCTCCCCCGGCTTGAAGCCTGTGGGCAACTGTCCCGCGCTACTAACCTCAAATTTCCGCGAACTTGGTAAAAACACTTCAGCTTCCGGGTTCAAGATAACCTTAGTGAGTTTTTCACTCAGCGATTGGCTATGGCCATCTCTTATAAAACCTTCACCAACGGCACCGGGATTGTATTCAAAATGCGCGTCACCTTCTCCTAATTTGAATGTTGCCTTCCGATTCCATGGCACTGCCTCATGGTCGAACCAATCCAGCTCAATTTCCCGCACCAAGGTATGATCTCTGATCCACGAATCGTCTTTGGAACCCATCATTTGGCCCAGTGCTGATGCAGTCTCTAACTTTTGGGTTCTTGGCAAACTGTCCCAAATCATTCGTCGATAAGCATGATACCGGGATGTACGACCCGCGCTATTCACCCCACCAGCCGCCACAATCACTGGCAATCTCAGCATTTCATCGCTCCCATGGAATCCGCCCTTTTTATTGTCTCGACCCGGCATATCAGCATATAGTAGTGTAAACTCGCCGCTGAGCTTTTCTATGCGTATGCAGCCAAATGTTATGTAAAAGCAGTCATGTTGACCTAAAGTGATGCGTGTAGCCGCTATACTCCACGAACACATTCTTGCCACCTCAGTCACTTTGCCGATGGAAATCCTCAGAGGCGCTGCTCAATTTGAGGGGCACGTAGCCTCTGAAAAGCTACGAATAAATTGCTACTCTACCGCAGGAGGACAGCTGACGCTGCAGAGCGGTTTGGTTCTATTGACTGAGCCTTTGAGTGCTCTTCGAGACGTGGATCTATTGATCGTGCCCGCCATTTGGCGAGACCCTCTAAGGGTAATAAGACGACATCCAGAACACGTTGAGAAGATTGGTGAACATATAAACCGAGGCAGTCGCTTGGTAAGTGTGGGGTCTGGAACCTTTCTGTTAGCTGAAACCGGACTTCTCACTGGGAGATTAACAACTACACACTGGCATTGGTTCGAGGCATTCGCGCACCGTTATCCTAAGGTGTACTTGGAACGAGATAGGCTCATAACGCAGTCAGAGCGGGTTTTTTGCGTCAGTAGTGTAAATTCAGTGGCAGACCTGATGGTGTATCTATGCGGAAATCTTTTCTCTCAAAAAGCGGCACGGCACCTAGAGAATCAGTTTTCACCAGAAATTCGGAAACGTTTTTCACCAGCTACAATCGGTATCTCCAAAAACTGCCACACTGATGAACTGGTAGCTGATGTACAAATCGAACTATCACGGGATTTGCGTAATTTGGGAAATCTTAAAAGGCTATCGGCGCACCTGGGAATAAGCACACGCACCCTTAGTCGCCGATTCAAAATGGCCACGGGTGTACCCCCAGGGGCCTATTTGCAAAAGTTACGACTGGACGAAGCCCAAGCTCTTCTTCGCAGGACAAACTTATCGGTTACCGAAATCAGCCTCGCTGTTGGCCTGAGCGATGCTTCAAATTTCACACGAATGTTTCGCAGCCAAATCGGATTGAGTCCGCGCGATTATAGAGCGGCGGTCAGAAGCAAGTCTTTTGCGGTAAGTAATCAACTAGAATGAACTTGAAGGGTAGCCTCAATTGGGGCTAAATGCCGGCCAGAAATCTATAAAGAGTAAAAAAATGACCGATGTGTTTATTGTAGATGGTGCCCGCACTCCCATAGGCGGGTTATTGGGTGATCTCTCCAGTGTAACAGCGAACGAATTGGGTAGTACATCTATATCAGCTGTCATGGAGCGTACTGAATTACCAGCTGAAGCTGTGGATGAAGTTTTCATGGGCTGTGTATTACCTGCCGGCCTGAAGCAGTGCCCAGCTAGACAAGCGATGCTTGGCGCAGGACTCCTCAACACAACTGGAGCCGTAACACTTAATAAAGCTTGTGGCAGCGGCATGCAGGCTACAATCTATGGTGTTGACAGCATCATTGCGGGAACCAACCACTTAGTGGTGGCAGGTGGATTAGAGAGTATGTCGAATTCACCACAGATCTTGATGACTGGACGCCGAGGCAAACGTTTAGGTCATACGAAACTATATGATCACATGTTTATTGATGGGCTAGAGGACGCATACACAGGTTCGGCAATGGGCAGCTTCGCCCAAAAAACAGCAGACCAGCACCAGCTCACCAGAGACGAAATGGATATCTTCGCTGTCGAGAGCCTTAAGCGTGCGCAAAGAGCCACTGAAAATGGCCTCAATGAAAAGGAAATTGAACCCGTAAGGGTATGCAATCGGGCAGGGGAGAAAATGGTGTCGATTGATGAGCAACCCCATAAGGCCGATTTGGAACGAATCTCTCTCTTGAAGCCGGCTTTCGCTGAAAATGGCACTATCACGCCAGCGAATTCCAGCTCAATATCAGACGGTGCTAGTGCTCTTTTACTTGCCAGCGCGGAGGCATTAAGCAAATATGGATTAACCCCAAGGGCGCGGCTTATTGCGCATTCACGCAATAGCTTGGCTCCAGAAGAGTTTACGCTTGCACCGATTGGAGCAGTAACAAAAGTTTTAGCGAAAGCGGGATGGAGTCCGGCAATGGTGGATCTGTGGGAAATCAACGAGGCTTTTGCAATGGTAACAATGCTCACCACTCGCGCTTTAGAATTAGATCCTGGGAGTGTGAACATCCACGGGGGAGCATGTGCCCAAGGTCATCCGATAGGATCGACCGGCTCCAGAATAATAGTCACCTTGGTACATGCTTTGACTCATTACGGTAAGCACCGTGGAGTGGCCGCGCTCTGTATAGGTGGTGGCGAGGCGACAGCAGTCGCAATCGAGCTAGTCTAATTCTGCGAGTATCTGCCAAAACATGCTAAGTGACATCCCGACTCTTCTCGATGACATTGGTTTAGGCCGGATGGTTATACTGGTGGATGATGAAAATCGAGAAAATGAAGGCGACCTCATTATTGCGGCAGAAAAAGTGACGCCCGAGATAATCAATTTTTTTGCAAGCGAAGCCTGCGGACTAATCTGCATGCCAATTACGATGCAACGCGCAAGACAACTTAATCTCCCACTGATGGTTCGAGACAACAGATCACAAAATGAGACGAATTTTACTGTGTCTATCGATGCTGTTGAACAGAGGGAGGCTGGCATAAGTGCATTACAGAGAGCGCATACCATTTTGCAGGCTATTGCCACAGACGCTAAACCTAGTGATTTCCGCCAACCAGGACATATTTTCCCTCTGGTCGCAAAACCAGGTGGCGTCTTAAAACGAGCGGGACATACGGAAGCAGGGGTCGATCTCGCTCGCATGGCAGGCCTTGAGCCCGCAGCAGTTATCGTTGAAATTATGAATCCAGATGGCACTATGGCTCGGCGCCCGGAACTTGAAATATTTGCTGAAGAACATAAATTAAACATGGGTACCATTGCTGATCTTATCGAATATCGCTGCTTGCATGAACAATCAGTTGAAATTGAGAGGGCGGAGGAAATCCAGACAGAATGGGGGTCTTTCAATCTACACACCTTTAGAGATTTGATTGATGACACCCTTCATTTCGCGCTTAGCCTAGGGAATATCGTCGGTAATCACCCTGTCCCTGTTCGTGTACAACCTGTTAGCACACTGAGAGACTTACTTGGGACCCAACTAGGAGGCAAAGCTAGGCCGGGTTGGTCTTATCGGGCCGCAATGAAATACGTCTCAAACCAGGGCCTAGGGGTAGTGGTCCTACTGGGCGGGACCGAAAACTCCCACACGATCTTGGCCGACCTTGATGAGCTTGTCTACGTCGATCAACGTCTTGAACCTCCACAAAACTACCGACTCATCGGCACCGGTGCTCAAATACTTCGCCATTTAGGTCTCAACCGGTTGAAATTGCTGTCGGCACCATTGCACTTCAATGCATTATCAGGTTTTAATTTAGAGATTACTGAATTTATTAGTAGCGCCAACATTAGCTAACATTAGCTTTAATCCTGGCTAATTCTTCCCAAGGAAAACCTTGGCTCGATAGCTCCCTCAAAAGTATTTGACTTAATTTTTTTGCCTTTGGAAGCATTGCGCCTAACTTGCTAGGATTCGTCCACATAACTAGGCGAAGCTGGTTTATGGCTCGCCTGGCCAATCAAAGAATGATTCGGCAAGCCTAAGGCATTATTTGGTAACATTGCCAAATCCAATGTAGCATCAAACACTACCCCGGTTTTAAAGCATAAAGCCGAGCTTTAGAACCTAATCCATGACCAGAAAGATGTATACTCCCACCACCGATAATCGAGGAAAATTAAATGAATGCCCCTCAAGAGATGCCCTTATGCCCTGACATCGAAATAGAGATGCAGGGGGCGCTTGAAAAACAACGGGCCAGTTATCTTGAAGAGGGGTTTGTGTCGGCAACCACTAGAGTCGATAGGATTAGTCGAGCGATTGATGTACTGGTCCGACATGCAGAGAGAATTAGTGATGCCATTAACCACGACTTTTCCTGTCGCCCACGACAAGTAAACTTGATGACCGATGTTGTAGGCTCGATCAATTCCCTCAAATACTGTCGAAGGCACCTAAAAAAGTGGATGAAACCACAAAAGCGGTCCACTATGTTTCCCCTAAACCTTTTGGGTGGAGAGTCGCAGCTTCGTTACCAACCGAAAGGGGTTGTAGGGATCATAGCACCTTGGAACTTTCCAGTGGCGATGATATTCCAACCTCTGGCAAACGTTTTAGCTGCCGGAAATCGGGCTATTATAAAACCATCGGAATACACATCGGCAACCGCAAACCTGATTGAAGAAATTATCGCCGAAGCGTTTGATCCGACTGAGGTGACTACTGTCACTGGAGGGACTGAAGTCGCGCAAAGCTTTTCAAGCTTGAAGTTCGATCACATAATATTTACTGGAGCAACAAATGTAGCTCGACATATTATGACAGCGGCAGCGCGCAACCTCGTTCCAATCACCCTTGAACTTGGTGGTAAATCTCCGGTGGTAATCTCTCGAAGTGCTAATCTTCAACAGGCGTTACAAAGAATTATGGTCGGTAAAACTCTGAACGCCGGCCAAATATGTCTGGCTCCGGACTATTTATTAGTTCCTGAAGAGTCACTGGAAACCGTTATCGCACTGTCGACTAGGATTATTACTGAAATGTATCCCAGGCTAGTGGACAACGAGCAATATACTGCGATCGTAAATGATAGGCATTTAAACCGATTGCAAGCCTGTTTAGATGATGCAGAGGCCAAAAACTGTAGGATCATTCCAATTAACCCAGCAGGTGAAACCTTCAGCTCTGGTGTAACCCGCAAAATCCCGCCAACCCTGATCATTTCACAGGACGACGACGTTTTGTGCATGGAAGAAGAGATCTTTGGCCCGATTCTACCAATTCGAACCTATAAAACCTTCAATGAAACTATTAATTACATCAACAGTCGTCCTAGACCACTCGCGGCTTATTATTTTGGTAATGACAAAAAAGAAGAGGAACAATTCCTCAATCACACTACTTCTGGAGGGGTCACTATTAACGACGTAATTATGCATGTAATGCAAGAGGATTTGCCATTTGGAGGGATCGGACCGTCAGGAATGGGCTCGTATCATGGCATCGAGGGCTTTATTAACTTCAGCCATGCAAAATCGATTTATAGCCAAACTAACCGCTTCAATGTGGCGAAATTAGCTGGCCTATTGCCACCTTACGGAAAAACAACAGACGCAAATATAAAAACACAGTTGAAGAGCTGACTTCGCCATTCCAAAAAAATTCGATAAATGAGTAGGCGCTTTTAGGCATCTCGGTAAGGCCCCCATTATCGGCAAAATACAAAAATCATGCTGGTATATTCTTTTTAACAGCTGCCAACAGCTTCGGCGGGTTGAGTGGCAAATTAAAAACTTTGGTTCCCAGTGATTCGAATACTGCCTGAGAGACAGCTGGCATTGGGGGCACTATCGGCACTTCACCAACCCCTCGAATACCGAAGGGGTGAAGCGGGTTGGCCACCTCAACGATAACGGTATCGATAAAGGGTAAATCTGAGGCCACCGGTATTCGATAATCTAGGAATGCGGGATTTTCCAACACGCCGTCATTGTCATAAAGATATTCTTCGTTAAGCGCCCAGCCTATACCTTGAACGGCACCGCCTTGCATCTGTCCCTCTACATAGGTGGGATGCACGGCCTTTCCAGCATCTTGAATTGCGGTATATCGAGTAATCGTCGTTCGACCTGTTTCTCTATCGACCTCAGCATCACAGATATGCACCCCAAAACCTGGAGCGGCGCTTTTCGCTATCAAAGAACTTGAAAATGTTAGCGGCCCACCCATTGCACCCGCACGTTTGGCGAGCTCTAAAAAACTCATCGTTTGTTCTTTGTAAATAGCTGCTCCGGATTCCCAACTGACTAAATCACTCTCTACATCCCATTCCCTTGCTGCGCGGCGACGTAGTTCTAATATCAATTGTTCTGCCGCTTTAATAACGGCCTGGCCTGTAGCTACCGTCGTCCTGCTCCCACCGGTGACGTCACAGTGCCCAATTGCATCGGTCGACCCCACTTGAGGGTCAATTCGCTCAACTGGTATTCCCAGGACCTCTGCCGCAATAATCCCCAATGATGCTCTCGAGCCGCCAATGTCTGGGCTGCCAGTAATGAGGGAAAGAAATCCATCATTGGTAACATTCAAAGTGGCACTTGATTGCATCCCAGCGTTAATCCAATATCCCACTGCAACACCACGCCCCCTTCCCTCCTCAGCGGTTGCTTGATAGTGCGGATGTTTGCGGGCAACTTCCAAACACTCTCTCAGTCCGACCGCATTGTAGGTAGAACCCATCATATTCACATCACCCTCATCGACCGCATTTTTAAGGCGAAATTCAATAGGGTCAATGTTCAGTTCAGCTGCAAGTTGATTGACAACGAGTTCGAAAGCTAGTGTCACTTGGGGCATGCTGGGGGCACGATATGCGTGGATTTTTGGTTTATTCGTGTAAACAGCGCTTCCAGTGGATCGAGCGTTAGTGATTTTGTAGCATGCTGTAGCCATATATGCGGGGATGCCCGCGGGATTACCGTTGTAAGCCCCGGTGTCCATCAGGCATTCAACCTCCGCCGCGACGAGTCTGCCATCAAAACTGGCCCCCAACTTGACACGAGTCTCTGCGCCCGGCGCCGGGCCGGTAGCACGGAAAACATCATTGCGATCCATTACCATTTTTACAGGTCGCCCACTTTTCTTTGCTAATACAACTGCAAGTGGCTCGAGATAGACAGTGGTCTTTCCCCCGAATCCCCCACCAATCTCAGATGCGGTCACACGTATATTTCCAACCTGAACGCCTGTAACCGCTGCGGTATAGTTACGAACCATAAAATGGCCTTGAGTACAGCACCAAATATCCACTTTACCGGCAGCATCGAACCGCGCCACACAGGCATGTGGCTCAATGTATCCCTGATGACACATTGGCACTGTGTAAGTTTCCTCAACGATCACATCAGCCCCATCAAAAGCGAGATCAGGATCCCCTACTTCGAGGCTTATTTTTGAGGCCAGGTTGGTTGGCTCTTTCGTTTGATCATCTGGAAAGCGGTCGGGATGGAGGATTGGTGCATCTTCGGCTAGCGCTTGGTGCAGGTCAGTCACAGGCCGTAGCACCTCATATTTTACTTCAATTAACCCCGCCGCTTGCTCGGCAATAGCAAGCGATGTCGCAGCAATCGCGGCCACAGGCTGAGAGTGGAACAAAATCTTTCCCTGCGACATAACCATCGGAGTCAGATCTCTAAGGGCGAGCGCGCCCTCACCACTGCCTAACAAGAGATTGTCTGGATCTATAAGGTCATCTCCCGTCATGACAGCCAAGACTCCATCGAGTTCAAGAGCTCTATTCACACTTATACCGAGAATGTTGGCATGCGCATGGGGGCTTCGAAGGACATACCCATAGATCTGATCCTGCATATTATAGTCAGCGCCAAAACGAGCACGACCAGTAACCTTATCTAGACCATCTGGCCTAACCGGTCGCGTGCCGATATATTTAAACGATTCCGGTGCGTTCATGTAGAAGGTCCCCCTCGAATCTCTCGCGCCGCCGCAAGCACAGCTCGAATGATTTTATCGTAACCAGTGCACCGACAGAGATTACCCGCCAACCAGTAACGCGCCTCCTCTTCCGTAGGATCTGATGTTCTCTCTAGGAGTGCTTTTGCTGCTATCACCACGCCAGGGGTACAGATCCCACACTGAAGTCCGCCATGCTCCAAAAGAGCCCGTTGAATAGGATGTAGAGTTAATCCCTCTGCCACCCCTTCGATAGTTTCTATCGCTTGACCTCCAACCTCCGCGGCTAAAACCAAACAAGAACACACCAATTTATCGTTTAAGAGGATTGAGCATGCCCCGCAGTCCCCCGTACCACATCCGATCTTCGTTCCGATCAAGCCGAGCTCATCTCGCAATACCTCAGCGAGCACTTGCCCAGGCGAGCAAAGGAATTCTCTTGTTTCCCCATTAATATTGCATTGTAGAGCAATTTTACTTACTGCTTTGCTCATGACGCCCCCACAGAAATAATTCGCTCATGAGATCTCTGTATAGCTCTCTCGAGCAGCACACCCACGATGTGAGTTCGGTATTCCGCACTGGCACGTTTGTCCGATATCGGGCTAGCTGCATTCCTGACGGCCTCAACTGCCGCACGGAGATCCTCACTCGTTAAATAAGTCTCAACTAAAGCATCAGCTGCTTTAGGCACTAATAGCGCAGTGGGCGCAACAGCACCAATAGCGACTCGAGCCGCAATACACTTTCCATAGGAGTCTAAAGATAAAGATACGCCCACACCCGCCACGGCAATATCCATCTCCGTCCGAGGGGTGAGTCTCAGATAAGCATCCGCAGTGTTAGGCATCGGCACTGGCAGCATCAAGTTAACTAGAAGCTCACCATGTTCCAACACATTCCGATTTGGACCAATTAAAAAGTTTTCTAGCCGAATGGATCGTTCGCCGGAGGGCCCCTTGATATTACACACAGCACCATTTGCAATTAGTGCTGGCACGCTATCTGCCGCTGGTGACGCGTTGCAAACATTACCCCCAGCTGAACACCTTCCTTGAATTTGGGCAGAGCCGATGAGACCCAAAGCTTCTGCAAATCCTGGAAACGCAGAGGCCAGTCGCACATCTCGAATGCACGAATCGGAGGATACGGCTGCGCCGATACTGACTTTTCCGTTCTCCCATTGAACAGCGGTTAATTCAGGAATTTTTTTCAAATCTACCACGCTCTTCGCTGACCTATTTCCTAAACGGATGCCCACTAATAAATCGGTGCCACCAGCGAGTGAAACCGCACCCTGCTGAGAAAGATGCGAGATTGCCTCGTCCAAACTGGCAGGAGAAATATAATGATCAATTGGCATTTTGCCGTCTTCCTCTTTAGACAAAACTCTAAACAATTATTTTGTTATTTTACAACGTTTGCACTTGGCGTTCACTATCGAAGATTTCGCGCCACTAATTTAATGAATGCGAAAAATAGTCCTCCAAGTAGAAAACGTTGGGTCGAATCTCACCAAGGCTTTAACATTTGCGCAATTTTTTTATCATTGATCTCAAAAGGTGTCATTCGGAACTATTAGGCTCTTTCCTTGCCCAAAACATAGCAATATAAAAGCACACCATCCCCACAGGAAGGTCGAGAAAAGTCGTATAAGTTAGCCAAAAGTCCTCTGAAAAATGATTTGCCACGAGGAAGTTAAGCCCAGCCATCCAAACCCCTGTCAAACTCATGCCGATGGCAATCCTACCGTGATGAAGTGGAAGTGGCATATAACGCTCAATTCTTGCTCCAAAATAAGCCCCCCTGCGAAACAAACCATCAGCCATAAAGAGTGACGCTGTCAGCAAACCCAGAACACTTCCTTTCATTTGCACCCAGTAGTCGTCCTGAAAAACCAATGAGAAAGCCGCTGAAATCAGGAGCATGACTGTGCCAAA
>MDTB01151669.1_pt1 | contig 11451 bp, 11 predicted proteins | sample 811161 | NCBI WGS metagenome assembly MDTB01 (sample SAMN05326650, study PRJNA326480) | marine metagenome | isolation source: seawater | place: Mediterranean Sea | collected 2009
CACTTTTTAGATTTAGTTAAAAACAAATTAGATATAACTTTTGCCAATGAGCAAGAGATAATGTCTCTAATTGATGCAAAAGGTTTTGATGAGGTAATTAGTTTTTCAAAATCACTTGGCAAAATAATAGTTTTAACAAGAGGTGAAAAAGGAGCAGTTGCAATTAATGGGGATGAGGTTGTTGAATGTGGAATAAAAGAAGGTCTTAAAATTGTTGATTTGACGGGAGCTGGCGACCTTTTTGCAGCAGGATTTTTACACGGACATGTGAATAACATGAAATTAAAAGAATGCTTAGATAAAGGAACAGAGATGTCATCGAAAGTTATACAACAAATTGGGGCAAGGCTTTAAAAAAATTATTTTTTCTTTCTTTTAAAACTACCTTTACCTTTTTTTGGCTTTACAATTCTTAACTTATACTTTTTAGAGAATAAATCTTTAGCAATATAGTTTTTTTTTTTAGTCAATTTTTTTTACCCAAAACTGATACATACCCTTAAATATGTCAGGATTTTTGATTTCAAATTCGTTCCAATTTTTCAGTGAAGTCAAATTTAAATCACTAGGATAAAATTTTATATAATCTTTTTTTATTGATGAATTAGTGAAACCTAAAAATTTTAAATTAAATTTTTTTAGTAATTCTGAAATTTTTGGTATACTAAATCGATGCTCTTGAACATGGAAAATGAGGTCTCTTAGACTAGAAGTTGTATAGAAATCGTAATTGTCATTTAGTTTTTGGAAAAATTTATTTTCCTTATTATTTCTTATCATCTCTCTACAATTTCTTATGTCTTTCGTATTATTAAAAAAATTAAATTCTTTTAAATACTCTCTTGACTTAGTTATATGTTTTCTTGCAAGGTCGCTATACAATCCAATTTTTAGAAAACCATTAGGTTCTAAAATATCTACTAAAATTTTTAAACCGTGTTCTGGATTTTCTAAATGATGAATAACACCCATACACTCAATAATGTTAAATTTTTTATCTAAATTAATTAATTTTAGAATATCAGTATGAAACAATTCAACATTATTAATATTTAATTCTTGCATTTTACGTTTAGCCACAGCTAAGCTTGATAAACTAAGATCGATTGCAAGAATTTTAGAATTACTATAATCCATTCTTCTCGCTAATTGAAGACCTGTTCCACACCCTGCAATAAGAATGTTATTTGTATTTTTTTTATTTTCAGCAGGAACTTTGTTTGGATGAATGTCGTTATTTAACTCTAAAAAAAAATCTACTCTTGGGTTAAAATTTGCATATCTCCACCGCGGGTATGGATTTTCCTCATATTGGCTTCTAACTTTGGTGGATATATTGTCTATTATTTCTGATGATTTTATTGTTTTTTTAAGGTCTTCTTCTTTTATAAAATCTTTAATTTGAATTTTGATAAGGTCATTAAATAAATTAGATTCAGATTTATATTTTAAAAGCTTATCAATAATTACTTGAGAAGTATTTAATGGCAGGTAACACGATAGAACTGCAACTGCAACTTCATCTACTAAATCGTTACTTTCAACTTTTTTTTTTAAATCGTCAACTAAACTAATTTCTTCATCAGTTTGAAAAAATATATATTCATTTAAAAATGATTGTTCTGATAGAGATAAAATAAAATTATAAATTTCTTTTAACAAAATTTTTCTATTATCTTTCAATAATAAAATTATTTCTTTTCTTACTTTTAATAAAAAATTTTCTATAAATTTATCTCTAATTATCGACTTTTGTAGAATTAGGTGAAATATTTCTTTACTTAATATTTCTTTAATAAAATTATCATTAACAAGGTTTGTTTCTGATTTTGTTAATTTTTCTATATATTCTTTATCATCATGAAAAAAAATTAAATTTTTTGCATTGTTAAACAAATAATTGTGATTTATCGTATTTTTTTTATATAAAAACAAAAAAACTTCCAACAAATCACCACTGTTATTTTTGGATAAACTAGTAAGTCTCAAATTATCAAAGAGATCTATAATTCCTGAAATTGCAAAATTATTTTCAGGCTCTATTTTAAAAATTTTTTTATAACAATTAAAAGATTCTTTAAATTTTCTTTCCTCTCTGAAAATTGCTGCAATAATTGTAAGAGCCTTAATATTTTTTGGTTGGATTTGAATTACTTTTTTCAAATAATTCAGGGATTTCTGAGTATCACCTTGATTTCTAGAAATAATTCCTAAATTTAAATTTGCATCTACAAAATCTGGCTGTATTTTGACAGCTTTTAAATAATGGGCTATTGCTTTTTCATATTTACCTTGTTCGAACAAAATATTACCAAGATTATTGTTAACAAAGTGGTTGTTTGGATCAATTTTGAGAGCCTTTAGAAATTCCTCATGTGCTAGCTGTATCCTATTTGTCTGTGCGAATAATGTTCCTAGGTAATTTATACAATTAACATTATTTGGCGATATACTTAAAATATTTTTATACAATTTTTCTGCATCTGAATAATTTTTGTTATTATGGTTTTTTAATGCTTTTGAAATTAAACTTTGGATTGATAATTGACTCATTTTTTTAAATCACATATCCTTGTTTTGTACTTTTAATAAAATTTTTATCACCAAAATTTTTATTAATTTTTTTTCTCAATCTATATATGTGTGTTTCAACAGTGTGAGTCTCAAGTTTTGAATTATAACCCCAGACCTGTGACTGTAATTGGTTGATTTTTACAGGTTTTTTTGAATTTTTTAAAAAAATAATTATATTAATTTCTCGTTCCGTCAAACTTAAAATATTTTCAGTATTATGTATTTTCCTAGCATTAATGTCTAGTTTGTAATTTCCAATTTTAAATTGGGACTGCTGCATAAATTTCTTTTTAATAAAATTTACATTAATAATTTCAACTAATTTAGTGATTTGAATAGGGAAATTTTCAATAATAATTTGGTTTTGAATGTTGTTAATTCTTTTTTTAGATATCACTAAATAATTATCATGCATTTCATTCTTTAGTTTTAAGAAATTTTTTTTTTTCAACATTAATTAACCCAAAATTAAGATAGATTTCTATTTCTTTAAGCATTTCATAAAAAATATTAAAATCATAAATTACTAAAGTTTGATTATTCATATATAATGAAGATATGACAATTATTCTTAAAAATAAAGAAACTCTTAAATTTAATGATTTTTCATTTAAATGTAGTATTGGAAAAAAAGGACTTAGCAAAACAAAGTTAGAGGGGGATAAAAAAACACCTATAGGAATTTTTTCTTTAGGAAATTTATATTACAGAAAAGATCGAGTTTCTAAACCACTTACTAAACTTAGATGTGTAGAAATTAAAAAAGAAATGGGATGGTGTGATGACGAAAAAAATAAGAAATTTTACAATAAGCTTGTGAAAATTAACAAAGAAATTAAATGTGAAAGGCTATTTAGAAATGACTATAAATATGATTATATAATTCCGATTAATTACAATACAAAAAACCCTATGTTAGGAAAAGGAAGTGCTATTTTTCTTCACTTAACCATAAACTATAAGCCTACTTTGGGATGTATAGCATTAAAAAAAAAGGATTTTTTAATCTTACTACAATTAATAAACAGAAAAACAAAAATTAAAATTACTTAACCTCGTTTTCCAAAAATGTCAGAGCCTATACGTAAATAAGTTGAATTGTGCTCTAATGCACTTAAATAGTCTGCAGACATTCCCATACTAAGATGTTTCAAATTAAGTTGCGTATTAAGTTCACTCATTTCAGAAAAAAATTTTGAAGAGTCTTCATCGAATGGTGGAATGCACATTGTGCCCACAATATTAAGGCCTAATTTTTTTGAAAAATTATAAAATTCAAATAAATCCTCTTTTCTAATTCCAGATTTTTGATATTCACCTCCTAAATTTATTTGTATAAAAATTTTGAGCTTTTTATTTTGCTTTTTTTCCTCTTCAGAAATTTTTACCGCTAGTTTTTCATTATCTAATGAGTGAATAAAATCAAAAATTTTAATTGCAAATTTAACTTTATTAGTTTGCAACTTGCCTATTAAATGTAAACTTATTTTGCTATTTTTTAGTTTAATATCAGCCCATTTACTCAAAGCCTCTTGAACTTTATTTTCACCGTAATGTAAATGTCCGTACTCAATTAAAGGTAAAATATGATCCATTTTGAACGTTTTTGAAACTGCTATTATTTCAGGTGTTGTCTCTCGAGTATTTAGCTCTATTAATTTTGATTTGATCAAACCTTGAATTGATATTAAATTTTGAATTGTTTTATGCATAATTTATATTTTAAAAAGTACTACTTTATAGAGAAGTTTAAAAAAAATAATATTGATAAACAAGATCAAAATACCATTATTATATACCGTAATTACAAAAAAAATTACAAAATTAATGAAATAATTTTTTTAAGAAATTATTGTAGAAGGAAAAGATTAAAATTTTTAATTTCAAATAACATAAAATTATCACTTAAACTAAACCTGGATGGAGCATATTTACCTTCATTTAATAATAGTTTTTTACACTTAAATTTTCCTTTTAAAAAAAAATTTATTTTAATTGGATCGGCACATAATCTCAAAGAAATAAGAACGAAAGAAAAGCAGGGGGTAAAAGAAATTTTTATATCTTCAATATTCAAAAAAAATGCGAATTACCTTGGTATTTATAAGTTTAAACTGTTGTCAAACATTTCAAATAAAAGTGTTATCGCCTTAGGAGGTATTTCAATTGAAAATATCAAATTGTTGAAACTTACTAATTCGGCAGGATTTGCAGGCATAACTTATTTTAAATAAAAAAGGCCCCAATTTAAGGGGCCTTCTTTTAAGTTATAATTTGATTCTTAATTATTAGAATGCAAATGAGAAATTAATCTCGTAACCTGTGTTGTCAGCTGTAGATGTTCCAGCTACGTTATCAGTTTGCTGATGAGAAGCTGCAATTGCAACACCACCTGCTGTAAATGATACACTTACTGCAGATGAATCTTGGTCATCTTTTGATGATGATTCATAATCTAGTGTAGAAATACCATACGACACAGATAAATCATCACTTATTGCGTAAGAAATACCCATTGCAGAAAAGTCCTCATCTGCTGCTGCTGCACCAGAATCTGATTCATTGCTTTGATATCCAACACTAATTGGACCCATTGCATAAACAGCACTGAATACACTGTTATCAATAGATTCACCATTGTTGTTTTCACCCATTGCAGCCTTGATAGTTAAACCATCAATACCTGTATAAGCAATACCAATCTCAGTTGAACTATCAACTTGTGTACTTCCTCTTGATGGCTCGTAAGCAGCTTTAATAGCTATAGCATCTGATACTGTGTAGTCATAAATGAAACCATTTGATCCTACTGCAGCATTAGTTGGGCCATCAGCTGTTCCTGAAATCGCTGTACTCCAAGACTCTTCGTTTGCAGTTGGAACTAAGTCGTCCCAAGCGCCAACTGGTCCAGATGTACCTAATCCAGAGAATGTTAGAACTCCCATATCTCCAGTGTCAATAACGATATTTCTATCATCGTAATCACCACCATTATCTAATTCCAGAGTTGTAGATATAGTGAAACCGTTATCCATTTCCCCACTTGCTGAAAAAGTAAGTGAGTCTGTCATTGACCAGCCGTTAGAAGCATCACTGTTATCTTCACCACCAAAAAATAGTGAAGTAGCAGCTGATACAGAAACAGATGCAGCTTGTGCTGAACCTGCTGTAACTAATGCAGTTCCTAATGCAGTCAATCCTAGTTTTTTTAGATTGTCCATATTATTTCCTTTCGTTAATGTTTAATATTAAACAGGCTATATCTAGCAATTAGCATGGATTTTGCTTGTTTTTTTTGGTATTGTATGTATTTTTTAGAGTAGTGTTGTATATTTACATCACTTAAAAATGTCGAAATATATAAGATTTTAGCCATTTATAAAAAAATTCTTTTTATTATTATGTTTTTTCATCTATTACTAATTTTTGAGAACAATTATGCTGAATTTTTTTAATTTACGAATCACCTTTTTTCTATTTATTGCTCTAATCACCTTAAATTCATGCAAAAGTATTGAAAACTTACCTGGCGGCGATGCTAGAAAGAATCCACCTGATCCAAAGGCAAGAGTGAAAAAAAACTTAGAAGAAGGAAAAGGATTTAGATTAGACGATGCATTAAAAGGTGGAAGTCAAAAAGGTGGTGATTTTATGTTTGCAAGCGCAAATGAACTTTGGAGAGCATCACTTGACACTTTAGATTTTATGCCTCTTTCATCAGTAAATTATAGTGGAGGTATAATTGTAACTGACTGGTATACAGATAGTAATAATCTAGACGAGTCTGTTAAAATATCCATAAGGTTTTTAACAAATGAAGTTAGAGCTGATGCGCTTGATATTAAAATTTTTTATAAAAAATGTAATCAGGAATTAAATTGTAAGATATCTCAAAAGACCGGCACACTTTCAGCTGAATTAAAAAAAAGTATTTTGAGTAAAGCAACAGTTTACAAAAAACAAAATAAAGATAAAAACTTCAAGCCTTATAAAGGTAGTGCGATTAAACAAGATTAACTAAATTTTTTTGTGACTTCATCGGAAAGATATAATTTCAAAACTGTTGAGAAAAAATGGCAAGAAAAATGGGAAAAAAATGGTGTTTTTAAATCAAAAATAGACCATTCTAAGGAAAAGTTCTATTGTTTAGAGATGTTCCCTTATCCATCAGGTAAAATTCACATGGGTCATGTCAGGAACTATACAATTGGCGATGTCTTGTCACGATATAAATCTTTAAAAGGGTTTAATGTAATGCATCCAATGGGATGGGATGCATTTGGTATGCCAGCGGAAAATGCTGCAAGAGAAAATAATTTAGATCCAAAAGACTGGACAAACAAAAATATATCAACAATGAAAGAGCAATTGAAAAGTTTAGGTCTTTCAATTGATTGGGATAGAGAAATTTCTACTTGCTCAGAAGAATATTATAAACATCAACAATTATTTTTTTTAGAACTTTATGACAAAGGATTAGTTTACAGGAAAGAAAACTATGTAAATTGGGATCCTGTTGACCAAACTGTGCTTGCTAACGAGCAAGTCATAGATGGTAAGGGATGGAGATCTGGAGCGATTGTTGAACGTAAAAAGTTAAATCAATGGTTTTTTAATATTTCAAAATTCTCACAAAAATTACTTGATGGTTTAGATGACTTAAAACAATGGCCAAATAAAGTTAAAGTTATGCAAAAAAATTGGATTGGAAAGTCTTTTGGTTGTGAAATCGTTTTCAAAACAGAGGGAGATCTACCAGTAAAAGAGATTAAATGTTTTACAACTAGACCAGACACTTTATTTGGATTTTCGTTTTTAGCGCTTTCAGTAGATCATAAAATTTCAAAATACTTTTTAAAAGATAAAAAGTTTCAAGAATTTAAAAATGAATGTTCAAAGACTGGAACTACTGAGGAAGCAATAGCAATTGGTGAAAAAATTGGGTTTAAAACCAACTTAGTTGCGATAAATCCTTTAAATTCAAACCAAAAAGTCCCTGTTTTCTTTGCTAATTTTGTTTTAATGGACTATGGTTTTGGTGCAGTATTTGGTTGTCCTGCTCACGATCAAAGAGATTTTGATTTTGCTAAAAAATATAATCTTGATATTAAAACTGTTGTCAAACCAAAAGATGAGAGCGATAATTTTGAAGTTAAAGATGAAGCTTACTCAGGCCCAGGATCTTTGATAAATTCTGAATACCTTAACAACTTAAAAGTACCGGATGAGTCAATTATAAAAACAATAGATATTTTAGAAAAAAGAAAGATTGGACAAAAAAAGATTAATTTTAGATTAAAAGATTGGGGAGTGTCGAGACAAAGATACTGGGGTTGTCCTATACCTATGGCATATGACGAGAATGGGAAAGTCACAACAATCCCAAAAAAAGATTTACCAGTAAAACTTCCAGAGAATGTCGATTTAAATTCAAAAGGTAATCCGTTAGATGCAAAAAGCGATTGGAAAAACATTACTATTAATGGAAAAAAATACACTAGAGAGACTGATACTTTAGATACTTTTGTTTGTTCATCTTGGTATTACCTAAGATTTTGCTCATCAAATCATTCTGAATATGGATATAAAAAGGATGAAATTGATTATTGGATGCCTGTTGATCAATATATAGGTGGGGTTGAACATGCAATACTACACTTACTATATTCAAGATTTTTTATAAAAGCCTTGGGTTATAATGATGAAAATTTTAAATTCAAAGAGCCCTTTGAAGGTTTATTTACCCAAGGTATGGTTTGTCACGAAACCTATAAAGACAAAAATAATAATTGGTTAAGTCCAGATGAGATAGAAATAATAGGAGATCAGTTTTATAAAAAAGGGGATCAAAGTCATAAAGTTAAGGTTGGTCCCTCAGAGTCTATGTCGAAATCAAAAAAAAATGTTATTGATCCTGAAAATATAATTAAAAATTATGGAGCAGACGCAGTAAGACTATTTATATTATCAGATAGTCCACCAGAAAAAGACGTACAATGGTCAGATCAAGGAATGATAGCATCTTATAAATTTTTACAGAAGTTATGGATATTACATAAAAAAATTAAAGAAAAAATTAGAAGTAATGAACATAGCGGTTTAGAAAATGAAAATTTAGAAAAATTTACTAACCAAATAATATATAAAATTACTAATAACCTGGAAAGTTTTAATTATAATGTAATCGTTGCAAATATTTATGAGACATATAATTTTTTAAATAAAATAATTGAAAAAAATATTGATAGTAAAATCTTAAAACAAAATTATGGAAAAATATTAATATTATTTTCTCCTGCAATGCCGCACTTTTCAGCAGAATGCTTAGAAGATTTAACCTTTTTAAAAAAAATTGAATGGCCCAAAATAGATAAAAGTCTTTTGGTGGAAGACAAAATAGATTACGTTGTACAAATAAATGGAAAAAAAAGGGCTATTTTAAATGAAAATAGAGATATGGACCAAGACAGTCTCATGAATAAAATAAAGTTAAATAAATTATCAGAAAAGTATTTAAAAGATAAATCTATTAAGAAAATAATATTTGTTAAAAACAGATTAATTAATCTATTAATAAATGAATAAAAATTTTGCCAAAATAATTATACTTATCTTAGTAATGACATCGACGGCATGCTCTTATAAACCTATATTTTCAGAAAAAAATTATAACTTTCAAATTGGTAATGTTTTTTTTGTAGGTGAAAAAGAAATTAATAGAATAATTGAAAATAAATTGAAACTTATTAAAAAAAATGATGACGAAGAAACAATTAATTATAATCTTAACATTCAAACAAAAAAACAAAAAAAAATTATTTCTAAGGATTCGAAGGGTGATCCATTAAAGTTTGAGATGACTATTTTAGTTGAATATAATGTTTTATATGAGGAAAATTTGCTTCTGGAAAGAAAGATAGAGAAAAAAAATATTTACAATAATGATAATGATCTATTCAATCTTGAGCAAAGTGAAAAAATTATACTGGGAAATCTTACAGATAGTATAAGTGACATGATTATCTCGTCAATAATAAATCTAAATGATAATTAAAAGTTTTGAATTAGAAAAATTAAATTCATTTAAATTTAAAATACATCTAATTTTTGGTACCAACGAGGGTATTAAACAAGATATAATATATGATTATTATCTTAAAAATTTCGAGGGAGAAGTGCTAAAATATGACGAACAAGAAATTTTAAATAATAAACATGAATTTATAACAGGCCTATTTAATAAATCCCTTTTTGATACTAATAAATTAATAATAATATCAAGAGGCACTGACAAATTAACAGACCTTATAGATGATATTTTTAGTAAGAAAGAAATAGAAGTAAATATAATTATTACATGTTCAAATTTAGATAAAAAATCTAAATTGAGAAAATTGTTTGAAAAAGAAAAACAATTAATTTGTACTCCTGTTTATGAAGATGATTTTCGGTCTTTAAATTTTTTAATTAATAATTTTTTAAAAAAAAATAAAATGAGTCTATCTCAAGAAATTAGAAATATACTTATTGAGAGATCTATGGGAGATAGAATTAATTTAAAAAACGAACTATCCAAATTAAGAAATTTACATATTAGCAAGAAAAAATTAACGACAGAAGACGTGCTTAAACTTTCTAATCTTGCCGAAAACTTTAGTGTATTTGAATTATCTGATAATTACTTAGCAAAAAACGCAAAACAGGTTTCAAATATTCTTAATGAAAATAATTATTCATCTGATGACTGCATATTAATTATCAGAACAATACTAAATAAATCTAAAAGACTTTTAAAAATAAGAAATGAAATTGACAATAATTCAGATATTGATCAAGTAATATCTAGTTTTAAACCACCAATATTTTGGAAAGAAAAAGACATGGTAAAGAAACAAGTACAGTCATGGGAAACAAATGAAGTGAAGGAAATTATTATTAAAATAAATAATTTAGAGACTTTAGTTAAAAAAAAATGCTTCAAATTCAATGCTTTTTGTATCTAATTTTGTGAGTAATTATTAGTAATTTTGCTTTATAATTTCAACTAACCTATCAAGCTGATCGGTACCTTTATACTCTAAACTAATAGTTCCTGAATTATTTCTTTTATTTTTAACGAAAACTCTCATTCCAATCTTATCAGTTAGCTCCTTTTCAAGGCTTATAATGTTTGGATCCTTTAGCTTAGTAGAACTATTAGAATTAGATTTTAATATACGCACTAAACTTTCGGTCTCCCTGACTGATAATTTTTTAGAAATAATTTTTTTTGCTAAAAGAATTGCATTATCTAATCCAACTAAAATTTTTGCATGACCTTGTGATAATTTTTCTTCAATAATTAATTGAATTATTTCTTTTGGTAGCGATAGAAGTCTTAAACAATTAGATATATGTGCTCTACTTTTACCTATAAATTTAGATACTTTATCTTGGTCATAACTAAATTCATCGATTAATCTTTTATAACCTTCAGCTTCTTCAATTGGGTTTAAATCTTTTCTTTGAACATTCTCAACAATAGCAAATTCTAAAGATTTAAGATTATCTACATTTATAACAACTACTGGTACTTCATGAAGTCCTGCATATTGTGCTGCCTGCCATCTTCTTTCACCAGCTATTATTTCAAATTTATTTTCTTCATCAGATGATGGTCTTACAATAATAGGTTGGATAATACCTCGCTCTCTTATTGAGTTAGTTAACTCCTCTAGACTAATCTCGTCAAATTTTTTTCTGGGTTGATACTTGTTTCTAACTAGTGAACTTATTGATATAATTTTTTTATCATCGATTTTTTCACTATCACCTATTAAGGAAGACAATCCTCTTCCAAGTCCTTTTTTTGATTTAAACGGATTGATCATGCTGCAC
>MDTB01181021.1_pt1 | contig 11451 bp, 10 predicted proteins | sample 811161 | NCBI WGS metagenome assembly MDTB01 (sample SAMN05326650, study PRJNA326480) | marine metagenome | isolation source: seawater | place: Mediterranean Sea | collected 2009
AGCTTCCATTAGTTTATCAAAGATATGATTTTGATATTCAATTGGATGATGCAATTCCCAGCCCAATTCACCAACAAAATTTACTCTCATAGCATTACAAGGTGCCAAACCAATATTAATATTTTGCGCACTCAGCCATTTAAATTTTTCATTCGAAAAATCTGTTTTAGAAACTTTTTGCATAAGCTTTCTAGCTTTTGGTCCTGAAACAACTAAGACGCCCATGCTGTTTGTTAAGTTTTCATATTGAACCGATCCATCTTTTGGCATCCATTTATGTATCCAATCATGATCTAAACATTGAAAAGCTCCAGCTGATACTAAATAAAAACTATCCTCTGCTTCTCTCATTATTGTGAATTCGGAATGCACTCCGCCTTTTGTATTGAGTGCGTGACAGAGATTTATACGACCAATTTTTTTTGGCAGTTTGTTTGCAACTAACTTATCTAAAAATTCCTTTGCACCTGGACCTTTTATTCTACATTTTCCAAATGCAGACATATCAAGGAGTCCTACATTCTCTTTTACATTTTTACATTCTTTTTCTACACTCTTAAACCAGTTTGATCTTCTAAAAGACCAATCGTCTTCTTGCTTATCTCCATCTGTTGCAAAAAAATTAGCTCTTTCCCATCCAAATTTTTGTCCAAATACCGCACCTAATTTTTTTAAACGATCATAGCATGGAGCCTGTCTTAGTGGTCTTCCCGCTTCTCTTTCTTCATCAGGATAATGAATTGTAAATACATTTGCATAGGCTTCTTCATTTTTTTCCATTAAATATGATTTGGTTACATAAGATCCATATCTTCTAGGATCTACTCCAAGCATGTCTATTGTTGGCTCACCGTCTATCATCCACTCTGCTAATTGCCAACCAGCACCTCCTGCTGCTGTTATTCCAAAACTATGTCCATCATTAATCCAAAAATTTTTTAATCCCGGAGCTGGACCAACTATGGGATTTCCATCAGGAGTATAACAGATTGCGCCATTATAAACTTTTTTAACTCCAACTTCTGCAAAAGCTGGAACTCTTTTTATTGCGCCTTCAATGTGAGGAGCTAATCGATCTAAATCTTCTTGAAATAATTCGTATTCACTATCTTTTGATGGTCCATTTACATAACAGCATGGAGCACCTTTTTCATATGGTCCTAAAATAAATCCACCAGCTTCTTCTCTCATATACCAAGAGTTATCGCTATCCCTAAGAACACCCATTTCAGGTTTGCCTTCTTTTTTTCTTTTCTGAAGTTCAGGATGAGGTTCTGTAACAATATATTGGTGTTCAACTGGAATGGCTGGTATCTGAATTCCAACCATCTCCCCTGTTTGTCTAGCAAAGTTACCGCTGCAAGACACAACGTGATCACATGTGATCGAGCCTTTATCTGTTTCAACTGTCCATCCATCTTTAATTTGTTTAATACCAACTACTGTTGTATTTCTGTAAATTTCTGCACCAAGATTTCTGGCACCTGTTGCTAAAGCCTGTGTGAGATCTGCAGGTTGAATGTAACCATCTTCTGGGTGTTGTATTGCACCGACTAATCCATCTATATTACATAAAGGCCAAATTTCTTTTACCTGTTCTGGTTTTAAAAATTTAACATTTACTCCAATAGTTTTTGCTACACCAGCGTACTGATGGTATTCATCCATTCGATCTTTTGTTTGTGCTAACCTAATATTTGAAACAACACTGAAACCAACTTTCTTCCCAGTTTCTTTTTCTAATGATTTGTATAATTTAACAGCATACCTGTGAAGTTGACCCACCGAGTAGCTCATATTAAAAAGAGGCAAGAGACCGGCAGCATGCCATGTTGAGCCTGATGTTAATTCTTTTCTTTCAACTAATACAACGTCTGACCAACCTTTTTTAGCAAGGTGATATAGTGTGCTTACTCCAACTGCACCGCCGCCTATTACAACAACCTTGGATTTCGATTTCATAAGCTGAGAATATGATAACTAAATTAAGATTTAAATGATTAAAATAGGCTATTTTTGCTCAGACCAGTAAGAATAACGTGGTTTGTTTGCAGGAAACACTTCTTCCTGTTTAACGGTTTTAATTTCTTTAAGGTGTAAAACCCACTTGAGGCTATCCATCTTTTCTTTGATTTTTACATTACTTGTTTGATTTTTAATTTTATTTTTGAATGAAGCCGAGCTCTTTTTTACCTCATTTTCAATCAATTGAACTTTTTTTACAATTTTGTCTTTTTCACGTTTTAAAACATGCTCGATAGGATACTTTCCTGTTGAATGTTTAATACCATAATTTATCCCAGTTGAAAGGGTTGAGCTAACCACTCTTCCTTGTGTAGCGCCAGCTGCCGGTCCTGCTATATTCATGACGGGTCCTAAAGAAGCTTGGTAACAACCCGAAACAAAAAAGCTCAAAAATAGTAAAATTGTGAGTCTTCTCATTAGTGTGAGATAGCACAAAGACTGAATTTTAAAAGTAAATATTTTATTAATTAAAATTACGAATTGTTACTTCAGTTGAAAAGAAACTCAAAGTTGTATTTAAATTTTTATTTTAATTGTCTTGGGGTGTTGTAGAGATCTTCTTTTGTTTTTTTTCTATTCTGGCTTGTAGGTTTAGTCCTAAAAGTTGTTTTCTTGTATTCTCTATTCTCTTACTTAAAACATTACAAAGCTTTTTATTTTGCACGCAAGGGTTTAATTTTGCTTTTTTTGTCTCAACTGTTTTTATCTGATCTTCAGTCAAAATATGTTCTAAGGGTGTTTTACCAGTTTGTTTTTTTACAACATGATTAATTGAAGTTGATGCTGCGGTTTCTGTAAGTTTACCTGATGCTATTCCAGTTGCTGGTCCAACCATAGTTAACGAACTGGAATAACAGCCAGTTAAAAATAGACCAAAAAATAACAAACTTAAAATCTTCCTCATCTTCTCTCCTTAATAACGAATCAATCACAAAACTGTGGATAAATATATCTAATTTTAGCATACAAATACAACCTGAAGTTTACCTTATTTTAATTGTCTTTTAGGCTTACCTTCAACACATGAGTCTAAATTTTCAATCATTTGACTAAAAAAAATTGAATAGTTTTCTTCTGTAACGAAACCAATGTGCGGAGTTAATAAAGCATTGGGTAAAAATCTTAACTTGTGGTCCTGAGGTAGTGGTTCCACATTATAAACATCAAGACCTGCGCCTGCGATATCATCATCTTCTAAAGCTTGGATTAAATCTTTTTCATTAACAATTGGGCCTCTTGAAGTGTTGATTAAAAAACAAGTTTTTTTCATTATTTTAAATTCTTTCTCAGTTATAAGATTTTTATATCTTTCTCCCAAGACAACATGTAAAGACACAACATCAGATTGTTTCAAAAGTTCATCTTTGGTCATAGGCAACACTCCAAGTTTATTAGCTTCAGATAAATTCAAATTTTCGCTCCATGCTACAACTTGCATGCCAAAAGCTTTGCCAATTTGAGCAACTTGGGATCCGACTTTTCCAAGACCTATTAGTCCTAAAATTTTACCTTTTAGTTCAAAACCAATAGTATTTTGCCAGTATCCTTGGAACATATTATCTATTTCTTGCTTCATATTTCTCATTAAACCTAGAATTAATGCCCAAGTGATTTCAGCCGTTGGATTTGAATTGATGTCGGTACCGCAAACAATAATATTTCTTTTTTTTGTTTCCTCTAAATTAATGGATTTATTTCTCATTCCACTGGTCATTACATATTTTAAATTTTTCATATTTTGAATTAATGTCGTGGTTATTGGTGTTCTTTCTCTCATAATTAGCAGTGCATCAAATTCTTCTAGCGCTACTGATGCATCACTTTCGTTAACAAAAGGTTCGTTAAAAATAGTGAATTCATATCTTTCTTTATACTTTTCAATATTAACAAACTCTTTAAATATATTTTGATAATCGTCTAAAACTGCTACTTTGATCATTTAGTTAAACCTTGCAGAACTATATGGGGACAAATCTAGGTTTGTTTTTTCTTCGGCCAAAATGCCAGAAACAATTTTTCCAGTTATCGCACCAAGTGTCCATCCTAAATGCTGATGCCCAAAAGCATAGACTATATTTTTATTTTTTTTGGATGGTCCAATAACAGGAAGAAAATCAGGTAGAGTTGGTCTAAATCCTAACCATTCATCTTCGTGTTTATCTAATTTTGGAAGAAGTTCTTTTGCACATTTTACAATATAATCAATTCTTTTTTTTGAAAGAGGATTGTTTAAACCTCCAAACTCTACAGTTCCCACTGCTCTTAGACCTTGATTCATTGGCGTCATTCCAAATCCACGATCTAAAAAAATAACTGGTCTACTAATTAATTTATCCATTCCTTTAAAATGAACATGGTAGCCTCTCTCGGTATCAAGAGGTATTTTCTCCCCAAGTTGATCGGTTAATTTTTTTGAAAAAGCTCCGCATGCAATTACGGACTTTTGAAATTTATACTCTTTATTATCAGTTTTAATAATTGTTTCATACTTTGAAGGTTGATTAACATTTTGAACATGTTCTTTGATAAATTTTCCTCCTCTTTTAATAAATAATTCAAATATCTTTTTTAAAATTCCATAAGGATCTCTTGCGTGATATGCATAATCATAATAAGCGCCTCCGGTAAAGACCGGTCTCAAATTTGGTTCTAAATCTAAAATTTCTTTAGTAGATAAAATTTTTTGCTTCACTCCTAAATCATTTCTAATTTTAATTTCTAATTCCCTGCTCTTTAAATTTTGATTGGTCCATACATATATAATGCCTTTCCTATCTACCAAATTAGTTGTATCAATTTCTTGAAATATCTCATCATAAGCGTCTAATGAAAGATTTAAAATTTGATGCATATATTTTGCTGTGTGCATCATCGATTTTTTATTACAATTTTTTAAATATCCAAAAATCCAAGGAAGCATCTTTGGAATATAATTCCATTTTAATGCTAAAGGTCCATAAGAACTGAACAGCATTTTAGGAACATCATATAAGATATCCGGTCTATTTAGTTGTAATACTGCGTATGGTGAGAAATGGCCTGCGTTTCCATAAGATGCCATTTGATATGGGTCACTCGAGTCAAATATAGTTGTAGGTATATTTTTTTTTAGTAGCTGAAGTCCAATACAAACGCCTTGGATACCTCCACCGACTATTCCAACTGAAGCACAATTATTAACTGACATATTAAAAGCTTCTTAAGCCAATTTTTTTTTGATTAAACTGTGGTGAATTGTACTTCTTTTTATGAGTTGCTCGCAACTATTTTAGGACGACCGCCCTTTTTACTTGATCTCTCTTTAGCATCTTTTTCAATAGCTTCTAATTTAAATTCATCTTGTGCTGCCTCTAAACTTGTACTCTCTGTTTTCTTGATATAGCCATTGATATCAGCGCCTTCTTCGGTCTTTAATGTTTCACTAAACAAAATATCACCTTTAACAACAGCAGTATTTCCTATCACAATAGTTTTTGCTACAACTTTGCCCTCAAGGTGACCATAAATTTCAATTTTATCTGTTTCTACCGGTCCGATAATTGAACCTGTTTCTTTAATAATTAAATCATTTGTATAAACTGGACCTGTTATTAAACCTGCAATATCAATTGCTCCTGAAGTTCTAAGAGTTCCTTCCAAAGAGAAAGTCTCACTTATAAGAGATCTTCCACTATCGTTAAGAGGTCTAGGTAAATTAGGCTTTTTGTTTCCAAACATAATTATATTTCACCAAATTATCCACACGATTGCAACTATAGAATTATTTAATTTTATTGGGTTTTTTTCGATTTTTGGTTGTATCAACCTATTGGGGTGTCTTTATGTATCTTACAACTCATAGCAATACCTAATCCTAACATAATTGCCATCATAGAAGATCCCCCATAAGACATTATGGGTAAAGGAGCTCCCACAATTGGTATCAACCCTAATACCATTCCCATATTAACAGCAACGTAAATAAAAAAAGCGGTCGCAAAACTGTAACAATATAATTTGGCAAAACTGGTTCTTACTGAATGCCCTATATTAACAAGTCTCCAGGTTATAATGATATAAAGCAATAAAATAAACATAGATCCAAAAAAACCAAACTCTTCTGAAAATAAAGTAAATATAAAATCAGTGTGTTTTTCTGGTAAATAATCTAGATAACTTTGTGAACCATTCAAAAAACCCTTTCCAAGCAATCCTCCGGAACCGATCGCTATTTTGGATTGGGTGATTTGATATCCTGCGCCTAGAGGGTCTCTTGATGGGTCTAAAAAAGTTAAGATTCTAGACTTTTGGTAAGGCTTTAGAAAAGAAATTGCAACGGGCGCAGAAAATAAAAATAGTGTACCAAGATAAGCAAAAAACTTGAGTTTCACTCCTGCTAACCAAACTACAATTCCACCTCCAATCGCAATTAAGAATGATGTGCCAAGGTCAGGCTGTATCACAACTAAAATAACCGGTATTAATAATGCTGCTATTGGTTGGAATAAATATTTGACTTTATTAACATCGCCAGACGAAATTCTATGATAATACTTTGCCAAAAATAAAATTAATCCTACTTTCATCAATTCAGAAGGTTGTAAGTTTATAAAATAAAGACCAAGCCATCTTTGAGAACCCGATGAGGTAATTCCAAAATATTTAACCATAATTAGTAAAATAAGAAATAATAGATATATAAAAAAAGCTGAGTTATACCAAAAACTAAAATTGATAAAAGAAATGAAAAAAAATAATGTAAAAAATACAAGAAATCTGAGAATATGACTTCTCGTGTGATAGGAAAATTCTCCTCCATCAGTGGAATACATTGCGAAGAAACTTATAATTCCAAGCAAAAGCATAGATGTAACTAAGGATATATCTAAAGAAAATAATTTATCCCTAAAAGTTAAATGAGATTGAATAGATCCGGATCTAAACATTATGTATCCTCTCCTTTTGTGTGCATTCTTTCTCGTAAAGGATGTCTTTGTAATAATTTTTTAAGTACCTTTTTTGCAAGTGGGGCGGCGCTCCTGCTTCCTGAACCTCCATGTTCAATGATAACACTTATAGAATATCTTGGATCATCATAAGGAGCGAATGCAACAAATAAAGCATGATCTCTTTGTTCATATGGTAAATCTTCATTTTTAACCTCAAGCTCTCTTTGTCTTTCAGTAAATCTTCTAACCTGGGATGTTCCAGTTTTTCCGGCAAAGATAAAGTTTTTTTCTGTTAATCTTGATCCATAAGATGTACCGCCAGGTTCGTTAGTAGCTCCAAAAAAAGCATCTTTTACAAAATTTATATTTTCTTGGTTCTTAAACAAAGTTTTATATCTAAAATTACTAAGAATATCACTAAAGGTACCCGTATCATCTTCAAAACGTTTTTTTTCTTTAACAAACTGTTCTAACGAAGCAATGTCTTCATTTTTATCTGTTAAAATTATTCTTGGTTCAATCTCGTAACCTCCGTTTGCTATATGTGCTGTCATTAAACAAAGTTGTAGTGGACTTGTTTGCCAATAACCTTGGCCGATACCGCTGTGAAGAGTTTCACCAAGATACCACGGTTTACCAATTCTGCTTTTTTTCCATTTTGTATTTGGAACTACCCCAACTCTTTCCTCAAAGAAACCTTTCACCATTGGTTTTCCAAGTCCGAATGCTCTTGCGGTTTCTGAAAGTCGATCAATTCCTAATTTTCTTGCAACTTCATAAAAATATATATCGCAGGACTCTTTAATTGCTTTTCTCATATCAACAAAGCCATGACCTTTTTTCTTCCAACAATGAAATTTTTCGCCATAAAGTTCTATGCTGCCTGTACATCTTTGTGTCATTTTCGTATTTACAACATCGTTTTCTAAAGCGCTTATAGCCACTAAACCCTTTATGGTTGATCCCGGAGGATAAAGACCAGATATAGCCTTGTTAACCAATGGTTTATCTCTATGGGTTATTAATTCCTTCCAATCTTTAGTATTTATGCCGTGGACAAATTTATTTGGATCAAAAACTGGAGAGGAAACCATGGTTATAATGTCTCCTCGATAAATATCCATTACACAAATAGCTCCAGCCTTATTTTTTAAAAGTTCTGATGAAAAATTTTGTAGCTCTAAATCTAAAGTAGTTCTGAAATTTTTTCCCATTTGCCCTTGGTCTATAGAAACTTCTTTTATACGTTTACCAAAAGCGTTTACTTCATATCTTTTATGTCCGACACTTCCTATTATTTGGGAGTCAAGTTTATTTTCTATTCCTGTTTTTCCTACTCTCATACCTACGGCTTTCATATCTTTTAAATAATCTTTATTTTGTAAATCCTTTTTACTTATTTTCGAAACATAACCAATAACATGGGAAGATGAAGCCTCGTGATAAACTCTGGCTACAGAAACTATTGGTTCTACCCCCTGTAGTTCGTGTAAAAATAAATTTATTCTTGAAAATTCTGACCAAGTTAAATTATCAGAAACAATGACAGGGTCCCAAGGTTTTTGTGATTTAATTTTTTTTTCAATTGAAAAGATATCTTTGTCAGACATTTTTAGAATATTTTTTAATCTAAAAAGTAAAGCACTAATATTTTCTGAATTTTCAGGTATGAGGTGGAGTTGATAGACTTGTTTGTTTGATGCTATTTCGTTTCCAAAGTAATCTTTGATAATTCCCCGAGGTGGCGCAAATTTCCACTCTCGAAATCTATTTTTGTCTGATAAAGTTTTGTATTTCTTGCTTTCATTAATTTGAAGTGAGATTAATCTTCCAACAACACCAAAAACTACGATGGCCTTTGCAGCTGAAAGAATAAACATTCTTCTTCCGATCAACCTTATTTTGCTACCGCCGCCTTCATTATTAATCATTTTTCCTCACATAAATTAATCTTTTATAAACTTCGAAGAGTACCCAAAAAGCCGGATATATTATAAATGTAAAAAGTGAATTGTAGAATAAGGAAACATATTTTATTTGTACATCAGCAAATTTATTCATTAAAAAGAAATATATAAAGTTTCCAATTAATATTGCGACTACAAAAGTAAACCAGTCAGTAAAAAGAGAAGTTCTTACAGTGGCATTTCTTACATATGCTGCTACCAATGAAACAAATAAATATGACAATGCGCTAGTACCCAAAGGTAAACTCAAAACAACATCGTTTATTAACCCACATATAAATATGAAACCATAACCTAAAATATCTGGGTCCCTTAAAATCCAGTAATAAATTATAATAAATTGAAAATTAAAAGAAAAAATATCCCAATAATAAAATTGTGTATGAAACTCAGAAATACAAATGTAAATAAGTAAAAGTAAGGGCCCAATTCGAAGTATAGTTTCTTTTAATCCTTTTAAAACAACAGCCATTTTATCTCGCCCCCACATCTGGTGCTTGATCCAGTGCAACACTAACAAATATGATTTGATCAGGATCTGCGTGAAGTTTTACAGATATTTCATCGTCTTTTAGTTCTGCTCTGCCTACTGCAATTCCTGGAAAAAGAACACCATCTTTTCCTGATGTAAAAACTAAACTTTCCTTTTGATTAACCTCAAAATTTTCTGGAAGATATTGCAATCTAGGATTTTTTTTACCAATCCCTGTCATAATTGATTGTGAGCCTGAAGGAGAAACCACAACTGGTATTCTGCTGTTAAGATCGTTTAAAAGTAAAATTCTTGATGAAATAAAATTAACTTCAACAATTTTTCCTGCCAAATACCCTTTGCTTAAAACAGGCATTCCTAATTTAATACCTGCATTACTACCTTTGTTTATAATTACGGAATTTAAATAAGGACTGCCTTTATCAAGAATTACTTTTGCATTTACTACTGTATATGGGGAATCTTTCTCTAATTGTAAAATGTTTTGAAGCTTATTATTTTCAGTTTGTAAATATAAAGACTCAAGTTTTTTATTTTTAAGATCTGTAAGTTCTTCTTTTAACCTTTCATTCTCTTTATAAACAAACACATGGTTTATAAAAAAATCCTTTGAAGCACCTGAAAATTTTATAGGAGATGAAGAGATTGCAGAAATTCTATAAATTCCATCATTTATTAAACTTCTTAAAACTTTTATAGGTTTTAAGTTTGCGTTATCTAAAGCAAATATAAATATTGAAACTAAAATTAAAACAAAAAGAGAAAACTTTTGTCTGGCCCCTCTTTGTAAAAGAGCCGAACGGATTGCTATCCCAAAATCATCTCGGCTTGTAGACATTTTTTACCGTATATCTTTTAATACTCAGAAAGCATTGTGGAGAATAGTTCTTCTTGCTCCAACGCTTTTCCAGTTCCAACAGCAACACAAGAAAGAGGGTCATCTGCTATCTGAACGGGCAAACCAGTTTCTTTAGAAATCAATTTGTCAATATTTTTTAACAGAGCTCCTCCACCAGTCAAAATGAGTCCCATGTCAACCAAATCTGCTGATAATTCTGGCGGTGTATTTTCCAAGGCCGCTTTAATACCATTCATCATTTGATCAAGTATTGGTTTTAATGCTTCTGCTGTATCTTCCTCTTTAAGATTTATTTCTCGCGGCGTTCCAGATCTTATATCTCTTCCTTTCATAACATAAGTATTTCCAGAAGTAGCTATTGCAGTTCCGATTTCCTTTTTAATTTTTTCTGCACTAGCTTCACCAATTAAAAGATTAAATTTTTGCCTCATATAACTTATGATTGCTTGGTCCATAGCATCTCCTGCCACTCTAAGAGATCTTGAATAAACAACACCTCCCAAAGACATAACGGCAATCTCGGTTGTTCCACCTCCTATATCTACAACCATAGATCCTGTTGCTTCTGATATAGGTAGTCCTGCTCCAATAGCTGCTGCTATTGGTTCTTCGATCAGCTGAACTTTTCTTGCCCCTGCTGCAAGCGCAGAGTCTTGAATTGCTTTTCTTTCAACGGGAGTCGATCCTGTTGGAACGCAAACTAATATTCTAGGATTTGCAAAAGCATTTTTTTTATGAACTTTTCTTATAAAGTGTTTGATCATCTCTTCTGTAACTACGAAATCTGCAATCACTCCATCTTTTAGTGGTCTCACTGCTGAAATATTACCTGGTGTTCTTCCAAGCATCGTTTTTGCTTCGTCTCCAACTGCTAAAACAGATTTTTTTCCTTTTTCATCAATTATGGCTACTACAGAAGGCTCGTTTAGAACTACCCCTTTTCCCTTAACAACAACTAGTGTGTTTGCAGTTCCTAAGTCTATTGCCATATCTTGTGACCACATTTTTGATAATTTACCTATTCCAAACATTTTATATTCCTCTCATTTTTTCTTGCTCGTACTCTTCTGGAGCAGTTTTTTCACGTTTAATAATCATCTTATTTAAAGCATTTAAATAAGCATTGGCAGAAGCAACAAGAGTATCTGTGTCAGCAGCTTGACCAACAGTTGTTTTGCC
>MDTB01199832.1_pt1 | contig 11451 bp, 9 predicted proteins | sample 811161 | NCBI WGS metagenome assembly MDTB01 (sample SAMN05326650, study PRJNA326480) | marine metagenome | isolation source: seawater | place: Mediterranean Sea | collected 2009
ACTTGATCTTGGAATCATTTACTCTAAAAAGCCTTGTTCGGTAGCTGGAGTCTTTACAACGAATGATGTTCGGGCTGCACCTGTTAGGTACTGTGAAGCACTGATTAAGGATGAAAAGTTTGCATGTCATGCAATCATTGCAAACAGCGGAAATGCAAATGCGTGTACTGGACGCCAAGGCGAACTAGATACCAAAAAAATGGCATCCGAAGTGGCCCGTCACTTCAACATTCATTCAAAGGAAGTACTTGTTTGCTCAACCGGAAGAATTGGAGAACCTCTCCCAATGAGCCGTATCACTGCCGGTATTCGCGATGCTGCAGATGACATAATTAAAGAATATGACGGGGCGGCAGCTTTTCAGGAGGCGATTCTAACCTCAGACACTTGTACAAAATCTTGCTCAGTTAGAATCAAGGCATCATCGGGTGAAATTACTATTGGGGGGGTGGTAAAAGGAGCTGGCATGATCGAACCAAACATGGCCACAATGCTTTCTTTTTTGACCACAGATATAAGTGCGAGTAACCATGAACTCCAATCAATTCTTAGCATTGCAGTAAATCAGTCTTTCAACCGTATCACTATTGACGGTGATATGAGTACTAACGATTCGGTTCTTATGATGGCCAACGGGAACTCAGGCATTGAACTGAAAAATGAATCGAAGAAATTCCAGGATGCCTTTGCTCACGGTGTAGAAACCATCTGTGCTGCACTTGCCAAAAAATGCGTTTCTGATGGAGAAAAAGTTACCAAATTTATTAAGCTAAAAGTGACCGGGGCGGAAACCGAAGAAGGTGCTCAAAAAGTTGCCCGATGCATCGCCAACTCCCTATTAGTTAAAACTTCATGGTATGGATCCGACCCGAATTGGGGAAGAATCATCGATGCTGCTGGCTATGCAAAAGTCGGAATGGATTTCGCAAAGGTGGATTTAAATTACAATGAAGTCCCTGCTCTAAAGAAAGGAGAACCTATTGTAGGAAATAAGAGCAGATGGAAAGAAATTGTTTCAGGTAAAAACTTCACGATAACTCTCAACCTTAATCAGGGAAAAGGCACGGGAGAAATCTGGACAAATGATTTGAGCGAAGAATATGTCAATTTCAATAAAAGTGAGTGATCGAACATGAATAAATACGAAAATAGCCAGAGCAAAGCTTCCATTTTGTTGGAAGCCCTGCCCTATGTCCGGCGTTTTCGGGGATCCGTCTTCGTGATCAAATATGGGGGAAGTTTTATGGACTCACCCGATCCACTTGTTCGATCGCGCGTGGCTCAAGACCTAGTATTTTTGAATTTTGTTGGGATTAAAGTTGTTGTGGTTCATGGAGGTGGCAAAGCGGTGACCAAGGAATTGGAATCACGCGGGCTTAAGGCTTCTTTCATTGATGGTCTGCGAGTGACAGATTCCCAAACGATTAAAGTGGTCGACAGTGTTTTAAATGAGAAAGTAAACTCAGAGGTTGCTCAATTTGTAAGTTCATACGATTGCAAAGTGCAAAGGCTTCCGGGCAAAGAAATTCTTCGTTGTCAAAAACTCTCACAAGAATTGGATTTAGGGTTTGTCGGATCTATTTCTCAAGTAATCACAGATCCAATCCATGATGCTCTTGAAAGTGGATTGATGCCAATCATTTCATCCACCGCAGCTGATCAACTCGGACAATGCTACAATGTTAATGCTGACACAGTAGCTTCAGAAGTAGCGATTGCACTCGGGGCACGCCGATTGGTTTATCTTTCTGATGTTCCTGGTTTACTTCGTAATCCTGAAGACACAAACACGCTCGTTTCTAGCCTTCCTGTTGACCAAGTGGATTCCCTCAAGGCAGAAGGAATTATTGCCAAAGGCATGCTCCCAAAAGTAAACAGCGCAGTGCAAGCTCTGCGTTCAGGCGTTAACAGAGTGCACCTCATTGACGGCCGTTTGCCACACAGCATTCTTTTGGAGATATTTACTGATGAAGGTATAGGAACCGAAATCGTTCACTCTTCTTAGATTATTCATGATTTCTTCCGAACATTCTGAATTTTTAGTGGGAAATTATGCTCCTCCCGCAATTGAAATCATAAGAGGTAAAGGAACCAAAGTCTGGGACAAGCAAGATAAAGAATATTTGGACTTTACAAGTGGAATTGCAGTAAACAACCTTGGACATAGTCATCCTTATTGGATTGATTCGGTTACTGCACAAGCTAATCAACTTGTGCACTGCTCAAATTTATTTTCCATTCCGGAACAAGTCCGTCTCGCAAAGCGTTTGGTTGAAAAGATAGGTAAGGGAAAGCTTCTTTTCTGCAATAGTGGAGCAGAAGCAAATGAGGGCATGATCAAGCTTGTCCGCCTGAATGAAAATCAAAGGAATAAGAATCCAAGACATAATATTCTTGTTGCAGGAAATGGATTTCACGGTCGTACACTTGGGGCTCTCTCTGCAACTGAATCTCCTAAATACAGAAAAGGCTTTGAACCACTGCTCCCATCATTCGACTTTGCCCCACTCAATGATATCGAAGCCTTTGATCGCGCAATAAATGATAATACATCCGCGGTCTTGGTTGAATCCATCCAAGGAGAAGGTGGTATATTTGTAGCAGATGATTCTTTTTTGCAGGAACTCTCTGCCATCTGTTCCCAAAGAAAAGTCATGCTTCTGCTAGATGAAGTACAAGCCGGGATTGGCCGAACGGGCGAATTTCTCGGATTCCAAAAATCGGGTATCCTGCCCAGTGCGGTGGCCATGGCAAAAGGCCTAGGGGGTGGATTCCCTATAGGTGCCATTTGGATAAACGAAGAATATGCTAATACCTTCGGCCCGGGCAGTCACGGCACCACATTTGGTGGCTCACCTTTAGCTTGCTCTGCTGCTAATGCTGTACTTGATGTGTTGGAGGAGGAAAATTTGATATCAGCAGCCCGGCAAAAAGGATTAGTGCTCCAGAAAAAACTTTCGGAATTTATAACTAAATATCCAGATCTAATCTCTGAAGTTCGTGGACGTGGGCTTATGCTCGCTCTCGCGTTCCGGAATGATCCAACCCCAGTTGTCTCAAAGCTTCGCGAAGCTGGTCTTCTAGTCGTAGGAGCAGCTGGCCACTCCGTCCGTTTTCTTCCACCACTAAATGTTCTGAATAAGGAAATTGATCAGGCCATAGAAATTGTGGATTCAACTCTTTCATCCCTTCAACCCGCCGAAGTTAGAAAATGAAGCACTTCCTTCAGGAAAACGATTTTTCACCCCCAGAAATCAAAGAAATCTTCACTCATGCCTTTGCCTACAAAGCAAACCGCGCCCAAAGGCCCACAAATGATCTTTACGGACAGACTTGGGGCATGCTTTTTCACAAAAAAAGCACCCGGACTCGAGTCTCCTTTGAAGTCGGCATCCGCGAACTCGGAGGAAACCCGCTGATATTGGATCAATCATCTACCCAGATCGGGCGCGGAGAAAGCGTTGAGGACACAACAAAAGTACTATCTAGATTTCTCGACGGATTGATTATCCGAACTCATGGACATGAAATCATTGAAGGATTTGCATCTCATAGTTCAATCCCTGTTATCAATGCTTTGACCGATTTTCTTCACCCTTGCCAAATTTTTGCTGACTGTATGACACTATTGGAAAAGACCGGAGACTCTCAGGATCCATTTTCTTTAGCCGGTAAAAAACTCACTTTTTTTGGAGATACCCAATGTAACATGGCAAACTCTTGGATTATAGCCAGTGCCCTGTTTGGTCTGGAGGTCTGCCTTTCTGGACCCGCCGATCTTCTGCCAAAGGAAAAGATAATTCAATATTTGGAAAAGCACGACTTGCAGGGAAGATTTGAACATCAGTCTGACCCAGCACTTGCTGCACTAGATGCGGATGTTCTTTACACTGATGTTTGGGTAAGCATGGGATTTGAAGAAGAAGCGGATGAAAGAAAACGAATCATGTCACCTTATCAGGTAACCGAGGCTATCCTTCAATCCGCTAAACCAGAAGCCCACTTTATGCACTGCATGCCAACCCATCCCGGAGAGGAAGTTTCTGAATCTGTCCTCGCATCCCCGCAGGCCATACTTTTTGATCAGGCTGAGAACCGTCTGCATATTCAAAAAGCAATTCTTCGCCAACTTAACAAATCCTGAATTGATTATTCTCAATCCATGAAAATCATCCTAGCTTATTCTGGAGGTTTAGACACCTCCGTGCTTGTCCACTGGTACGCCAACTCCCAAAATGCGGAAGTTATAACCTACTGTGCGGATGTCGGACAGGAAGAAGAACTTGATGGACTTGAGGAAAAAGCCCTCGCCACCGGTGCCACTGCTCATCGTACTTTGGATTTGGTTGATGAATTTGCAGAGGATTTCATTTATCCAATGGTTCGAGGTAACGCTGTTTATGAATCACAGTATCTTCTTGGGACCTCGATTGCTCGTCCACTTATCGCCAAGGCACAAATAGAAATTGCACATGAATTCGGTGCCACTGCCCTAGCCCACGGTGCAACCGGGAAAGGCAATGATCAGTGCCGTTTTGAGCTTACTTTTTCCGCTCTCGCACCCGACCTTAAAATTCTAGCTCCTTGGAGAGATGCATCATTCCGCAAGATATTTCCTGGCCGCCAACAAATGATTGAATATTGTAAGAAACATGGAATCGATGTGGAAGCCAGTGCTTCCAAACCATATTCTATGGACCGCAATCTCTGGCATATTTCCTACGAGGCCGGTATTTTGGAAGATCCATGGTTTGATCCGTCCACTCCAGAAAACCGTGAAATGTACAAGCTGACCGTCGATCCCGAACTCGCACCGGATGAACCGCAGTATTTGGAACTTGAATTCATCCAAGGTAACTGTATTTCGATTGATGGCCAATCTGGCAAACCTTCCGAAATTGTTTGGAAACTAAACGAAATTGCTGGCAAGCATGGTATCGGGCGGGTTGACCTTGTAGAAAACCGTTTTGTTGGCATGAAAAGCCGTGGGGTTTACGAGACTCCCGGTGGTACCATTCTATTAAATGCACACCGCCAGCTTGAGACTCTTACAATGGATCGGGACCTCATGCATTTGCGTGACTCCCTCATCCCCCGTTATGCCGAACTCATTTATTACGGTTTCTGGTACGCTCCTGAAAGAGATGCCCTCCAGGCCCTAATCGACGAAAGTCAAAAAAACGTTTCCGGCACTGTCCGCCTAAAGCTATATAAAGGTAACATCACCACCGTTGGTCGTAAATCTGACCATTCCCTTTATGATCTGGAAATTGCCTCTATGGATGATGACGAAAGCGATTACCGACCCGAGGACGCTGGTGGTTTCATCCGCCTACATGCCCTTAGGCTCAAGGAACGTGCCCGAAAGCAGGGATATAAAGTATAATTTTTTTCTAAGATGCGCCTCTACGTCATCGATAACTACGATTCCTTCACTTACAATATCGTCCAGTATTTTGGTGAACTTGGGGCTGAGCAGAAAGTAGTCCGTAATGACGCCATTAAAATCAATGAACTCCAACTCGATGAATATGATGGCTTGGTAATTTCTCCAGGCCCCTGTGATCCCGATCGGGCTGGGATAAGCCTGCATGCGATCGAGCAATGGGCAGGCAGAATTCCTATTCTCGGAGTTTGCTTGGGACATCAGTCCATTGGACAGTCATTTGGTGGAAAAATCATTGGAGCCAGTAAACTTATGCATGGAAAGACTTCCGAAATAAGTCATGACGATCAGGACCTTTTCGAAGAAATGCCTCAGGGGTTCTTAGCCACCCGATACCACTCCTTGGTCATTGAGCGGGAAACCCTGCCAGAATGCCTAGAAATCACGGCTTCATCAGAGGATAATGAAATTATGGGTATACGTCACCGCGACCTTCCTCTATGGGGCGTACAATTCCATCCCGAGTCCCTCGCGACAGAAAATGGAATTATGATCTTGAAGAACTTCCTTAAACTCTGCTAGAAACATTCCGTGTGGTATATGGAATCCTACGAAATCAATGCGTTGTCCTAAGTGTTCGTCAGAAGAGTTGAAGGTTCTGGAGACGAGAGCAGGCAAGGTCGCCTCAACTCGTCGCCGTCGGGAATGCCTTCAATGCAATCATCGCTTTTCTACTATCGAAGAAGTCCTGAGGGAGGACTTAGTCGTGGTCAAGCGGGACGGACGCAGGGAAAGTTTTGATCGTACTAAGCTGGCCATGGGTCTGCGTCGTTCGATCGCAAAACGACCGATCGATGCGGAGCAAATCAACGCTTTACTTTCGGATACTCTCAGGCGAATTGAAAATGAGTTCGACAGCGAGGTACCCAGTCGTGCGATTGCCGATGCAATCATGCAGCGACTGCGTAAGGTAGATGCGATCGCGTGGCTGCGATATGCCAGCTTCTATCAGGATTTCCATGGGCTTTCTCGCTTTGCAGAGGAAGTCATAAACTTGGGTGTGGGGGATACTGGTGGGGAAGACGGCGACTAAACGGGACGACTACACTAGGCTTCAAAACCTGAACGCCTTATTCTCGGTCATCGGGAGTGTTTCCACGCAGGAGGAAACCGTACAACTGCAGCGTACGCTTACCTTTATGCGGGAAAATGACGATGATGCTGGTCATATGTCTACCCGTTCTTTTGAGCATTGTATCGAACAAGTCGTTCGTTTTCATTTTCCCAACGATCGGAACTTTCACTACACTCATTGGAATGCACGTTGTCACACGATTGAACCTCTTTGGGTTCGAGCTTCAGTCCTCGAATTTGTCCAATCATTCCAAAGTTCAATGCGTGGAATGATTCTAGTTTCAGGAATTCGCGAGACACTTTCTTCCGGTCGTCGCTGGACTGCCCGCAAAGAGCGGGAATATCAAGAACTCCGAGCGTACATTGAAGATCTTGTCGTTCGTAACGCGAGAAAAGATCAAGATCTTTCCGTATTATTTTTCTAGCTAGTAAAAATCTATCGAGAACTTTTAATAGCCTAAGCGAATTCTTGGGAAAAAATCTTTTTATTTAAATCTAAGGCAGTGCCTGCCCTTAAACAAAATTTACTAAATTAAAGGACCCAAACTGCTTAAGGATGAATTTCAGGATAACTGCCTAAAATCCGATGGTATGGACAGATGCTTTCAAGTTCGAGAATTGCCTCTTTAATGTCCCCATCTTCAGTATGGCCAAGAAAATCGACAAAGAAAAAATAGTCCCAAGTTTTTCGCTTGCTAGGACGGGACTCAATCTTGCAAAGATTAATCCCTCGAGAAGAAAATGGATTTAACGAGGATTGTAAAGCTCCCACTTGGTCCGGTAGAGATAGAACCATACTGGTACGATAAGAAACACTATTACGAGCAGGCGAAGGATTCCTGCTGACCACAAGGAAGCGTGTAACATTATCTTTCCTGTCCTGAATACCACTCTTAAGCATAGAAACACCATGAGTTTCCCCTGCAAGCTTTCCAGCTACAGCTGCTAGACCTTCCACCTTTGCTGATTCACGGACCGCCTCTGCAGTACTTGCAACCGGAACAAGCCTTGCGTTAGGAAGATTACGCCTCAACCATTCCCCACACTGGGCTAGTGCCTGGTCTTTAGATCTTACTTCTACAATCTTGTCCAGTGAAGAAGGACTAAACAGGCAATGCTCGATCTTTAAGTAAATTTGAGCAATGATCGTAAGCTTTGTATCCACAAGTAAATCAAGCGAGCGGTTAACGGCACCTTCAGTTGAATTCTCAATTGGAACGACTCCATAGTCGCACTCTCCCTGTTCTACTGCCTGAAAAACATCTGGAATATCAGGTAAAGCATGGTAATTCAGAGCCGAGCCAAAATTAAGTTTGGCGGCTTGGTGGGTAAATGTAGCTTCAGGACCAAGATAACCGATAACCAAATCCTTTTCCAATGCGATCGAGGAAGAGATTACTTCCCGATAAATCGCACGCAAAGAGGAGTTGGGGACAGAGCCCTCATTAAGGCCTTCAATTTTTTCGAATACTTGTTCCTCGCGGGACGGGTCGTAGGGATCGACTCCCATTTCATGTTTTATCTTACCTATCTCCGCAGCTGCACTCACTCGCTTGTTAAGCAAGTGTACAACTTGCCTATCGATCTGATCGATCTCGTCTCGAAGAGACTCTAAGTCTGGTTTATTCAAAGTGAAAATGATTTTCAAGCGAAACGGCTAAGGTTTGTGTTCGCCTATACATATACAACCTAATATTGTCTTTCTCTTCAATCCTAATTCAAATTTATCATGAGCAGCTGTAATAGAAACTTTTCATCCATAGTGGTCGATGGTAACGACCGAGCACCGAACCGCTCAATGCTTAGGGCCGTGGGTTTTGAGGATGAGGATTTTAAAAAACCTCAGGTAGCAGTATGCTCAGCTTGGAGCATGGTAACCCCTTGCAACTCCCATCTCGATGAACTTGGACGGGCATCTGTACAAGGCGTGGACCTAGCTGGAGGAAAGGCTGTGCCTTTCGGTACAATTACCGTGTCTGACGGAATTAGTATGGGAACCCCGGGCATGCGCTACTCTCTTGTATCCAGGGAAGTGATCGCTGACTCTATTGAGACGGTCGTGGGTGCTGAGGGTATGGACGGATTGGTTACGATTGGTGGTTGCGACAAAAATATGCCTGCCTGTATCATCGCTCTTGCCCGCATGAACCGACCGGGAATTTTTGTCTATGGAGGAACTATTCTCCCAGGACTCCACAAAGAAAAGAATTTGGATATAGTTTCCGTATTTGAAGCAGTTGGAGAACACGCGTCCGGAAAAATTGACGAGGAGGAGCTGACAAATATTGAAAAGAAAGCCATTCCTGGCCCCGGATCCTGCGGTGGAATGTACACGGCAAATACAATGTCGTCTGCAATCGAAGCACTTGGTATGAGTCTTCCAGACAGTTCAGCCCAGCTAGCAGTTTCAGATGATAAAAAAATCGATGCCAAAGATGCAGGATCCGCGGTTGTCAACTTAATCGAAAAAGACATTAAGCCGCGGGATATCATGACCCGTAAGGCTTTTGAAAATGCGATCACTGTGGTGATTACGCTTGGTGGATCCACTAACGCAGTTCTTCACTTGCTTGCTATGGCTCACGCTGCCGATGTGGAACTATCGCTCGATGATTTTACCGAAATTGGAAAGAGGGTACCCGTGCTTTGTGATCTCAAACCGAGCGGAAAATATAATATGTCCCACTTCGTACGGATTGGTGGCTTACGCCCTTTACTTAAAACTCTCCTCGAAGAAGGATTACTTCATGGTGACTGCATGACAGTTACTGGCAATACTCTAGCTGAAAATGTTGCAGGAACTAAATCCTATGCACCCTACCCTCATGGACAAGACTTAGTTCGTCCATTTAATGACCCAATCAAGGCTGATAGTCACCTGCGCATACTTTACGGAAACCTCGCAGCTGAAGGTGCGGTTGCCAAAATTACCGGAAAGGAAGGTTTGAATTTTTCTGGTAACGCAATTGTTTTTGAATCAGAAGAGTCTTCTCTACGAGGTATTTTGGACGGTCAGGTAAAAGCAGGTCATGTAGTTGTAATAAGAAACGAAGGACCTGTTGGCGGACCAGGAATGCGTGAGATGCTCTCCCCGACCGGTGCGATTATGGGAAAAGGTCTAGGCAAGGAAGTTGCCTTAATCACCGATGGTCGATTTTCTGGAGGTAGCCATGGATTTGTGGTAGGACATGTTACACCTGAAGCAGCTGTGGGGGGATTAATCGGCCTGGTGAAAAACGGTGACCCTATAACCATAGATGCAAAAAATAACCAATTAACTTTAGATTTACCGAAAGAGGAAATCGAACAAAGAAAATCATCCTGGAACAAGCCTAAACCAAAGGAAAAACGGGGCGTGCTTGCAAAATATGCAAAACTGGTGAGTTCTGCATCTCAAGGTGCGATCACCGACGGATTTTAAAAAAACATGAAACCAGAACTTTATCTTAACCATCACGAAGCTCAATTCTGGGCAGATTTTTCCTATGTTGACTTTTCGGATGGATATCTTGATTCAATGTCCGAATCCATATCTAAAGCCATTTCTTCAATGAATGAATTAGAGAGTGGTGCGATTGCGAATCCGGATGAAAATCGCATGGTCGGACACTACTGGTTACGAAATCCTGAACTGGCTCCAAATGAAGAACTGACCCATGCAATATGTGAAACTTTACTTAAAGTAAAAGATGTTACAAATTCAGTACACTCAGGGTTAACCAAATCTCCATTAGGAAAGTTTACTGATCTTTTGATCATAGGAATCGGTGGCTCTGCCCTCGGGCCTCAGTTCGTTGGTAAAGCACTCGGGCATCCAAATACTGACAAGCTCAAAGTTCATTTCTTTGATAATACTGATCCGGACGGTATCGATCATACACTTTCAGAGATCGGGGATTCTCTTTCCACCACTCTCGTCTTAGTCATTTCCAAATCCGGTGGTACCCCTGAAACCCGAAATGGCATGCTGGAAGCAGAGAATGCATTTACCTTAAAAGGTTTAGATTTTGCCAAGCATGCCATAGCCATAACTGGTGAGGGCAGTAAACTGCATCAATATTCCAAAACGCATAAATGGTTGGATTTTCTCCCAATGTGGGACTGGGTTGGCGGCAGAACTAGTGAAACTGCTGCAGTCGGATTACTGCCCGCAGCTCTTCAGGGAATCGATATTGATCAGTTACTTGCGGGTGCCAAACAAATGGATGACCTAACCCGCGAAAATAGTTTCAAAAAAAATCCTGCAGCTATGCTTGCCCTATCTTGGCATTTTCTGACCGATGGGAAAGGATCCAAGGATATGGTTATTCTACCCTATAAAGATCGCCTGGAATTATTTGCCAAGTATCTCCAGCAATTGATCATGGAATCCTTGGGAAAAGAAAAAGATTTGAAAGGGAATATCGTACACCAGGGAATTTCAGTTTACGGAAACAAGGGATCAACCGATCAACATGCTTATGTTCAACAGTTACGTGAAGGCGTACCCAATTTCTTTGCCACATTTGTCGAAGTGCTCAAGCATCGGCAAGGTGATTCGGTCGCTGTTGATGGCGATGGGATGGACTCAGGAGATTATCTGCATGGATTTTTTCTAGGCACTCGTGACGCCCTGTATGAAAAGGGTCGGAAGTCTGTAACCCTTACCATCTCAGAAGTTACTCCGTCCTCAGTGGGAAGACTGATTGCACTCTTTGAAAGAGCTGTCGGATTATATGCTTCACTAGTTGGAATCAATGCTTATCACCAGCCGGGCGTGGAAGCAGGAAAAAAAGCAGCCTCTTCCATCCTTGCCGTTCGCAAGGCTGTAATTGAACACTTACGGGCAAATCCTGGAAATGGAAAGTCCGCAAGTGAGATTGCGGAAGCTATCGGGCAGCCTGAAAAGCACACATGGGTCTTTAAAATTCTCGAAAATCTTGCTGCCAACC
>MDTB01038985.1_pt1 | contig 11449 bp, 7 predicted proteins | sample 811161 | NCBI WGS metagenome assembly MDTB01 (sample SAMN05326650, study PRJNA326480) | marine metagenome | isolation source: seawater | place: Mediterranean Sea | collected 2009
ATGGTAGAAGCGGAAAGTGGCTCCCCGAACTGGGCTCGAACCAGTGACCCACTGATTAACAGTCAGTTGCTCTACCAACTGAGCTATCGGGGAACGAATTTGAAATTATATACAACTATTAAGAAATAAAAAACTATGACGAACTTTAAGGTAGTAGCAGATTTTCAGCCAACAGGTGACCAGCCCAAGGCAATAAAAAAAATATGTAAAAACCTAAATGATGGCCTGCTAAACCAAACTTTACTTGGAGTAACTGGTTCGGGGAAAACATATACCATTGCAAAGGTTATAGAAAAGACTCAGAGACCGGCTATCATCATGGCTCCAAATAAAACATTGGCTGCACAACTATATGGAGAATTCAAAGAATTTTTTCCAGATAATAGAGTGGAATACTTTATTTCTTACTATGATTATTATCAGCCTGAGGCATACGTACCTTCATCTGATACTTATATTGCAAAAGATGCCAACATTAATGAACACATAGAGCAGATGAGATTATCTGCAACAAAGGCATTGATTGAATCCAACGATACGATTGTCGTGGCCTCAGTCTCTGCCATATATGGTTTGGGTGATCCAAAATCCTATCTAAAAATGATTCTTAACTTAAGTCGTGGTGAGGTCGTTAATCAAAGAGATATCCTGAGACAATTATCTACTATGCAGTACTCAAGAAATGATTTAGATTTTCAAAGGGCAAATTTTCGAGTCAGAGGCAATATCATTGATATTTTTCCTGCTGAAGCTGAAAAAGAAGCTGTTAGAATTGAGCTCGATTTCGATAAAGTTCAAGAAATTTCATATTTTGACCCTTTAACAGGTGCCATTATAAGGGATGTTCCCAGGGTCACCATTTTCCCCAAAACACATTATGTTACTCCAAGACAGACCATTGAAAATGCTATAGAGCAAATTGGAGATGAACTTGAGATTCGTTTAAAAGAGCTGAAAGCTAGTAATAAACTTCTCGAGGCTCAAAGGCTTGAAGAAAGAACTAATTATGATTTAGAAATGCTTGGTGAGTTGGGATTTTGCAATGGTGTGGAAAACTACTCACGATATCTTTCTGGCAGGAAATCTGGTGAAGCGCCTCCTTGTTTATTTGATTACATTCCAAAAGACGCCATTGTTTTTGTGGATGAGTCTCATGTTTCTGTACCTCAAATCGGTGGGATGTTTAAAGGTGATCGGTCTCGAAAAGAAACCTTAGTTGAATACGGTTTTCGATTACCTAGTGCATTGGACAATAGACCATTAAGATTTGAAGAGTGGAATAATATAGCTCCTCAAAGAGTCTTTGTGTCAGCAACTCCAGGAAAGTGGGAAGAGGAGTATTCAGATTCAAAGGTAGAGCTTCTTGTGAGACCAACAGGATTAGTTGATCCACAAGTTGAGATCCGAGAAGCAAGACTACAGGTTGAGGATGTCCTTGAAGAAGTAAAGAAAGTAACAGCAAAAGGTTTCAGAACTCTTATCACAACCCTAACGAAGAAAATGTCAGAGGATCTAACTGAATTCATGCATGAAAAAGGCATTAGAGTCAGATACATGCACTCTGATATAGACTCAGTAGAAAGAGTCGAAATTCTGAGAGACTTGAGGTTGGGCATGTTTGATGTACTTGTTGGTATCAACCTTTTAAGAGAGGGCTTAGATTTGCCTGAGGTTGGTTTAGTTGCTGTGCTTGATGCAGATAAAGAGGGCTTCTTAAGATCTGAGGGATCACTGATACAAACCATTGGCAGAGCAGCAAGAAATGTTGAAGGAAAAGCTATTTTGTACGCCGATAAAGAAACTGGTTCAATTAGCCGTGCTTTAAAAGAAACTGACCGCAGAAGAGAAATACAAAATAAACACAACAAAAAACATGGCATCACACCAAAAACTGTGACCTCAAGGATAAAAGATGTTATGGAGGGGGCAAGACAGCTCAAGGAACAGAAGAAAACTAAGATTAAAAATGGAAAAGAATATGATGTCTCTAGTATTTCATATCACAACATTGGAAGTGAAATAAAAAAACTTGATAAGCTTATGAGAAATTCTGCTAAAGAGCTAGATTTTGAAGCAGCTGCAGAGTATCGTGATCTCATTAAGGAGCTAAAAGAAAAGATACTAATTAATAAGGCATAATGGCAAAAATCATTCTCCTTGAGGGAGACGAAGTTTATAGTAACCTTGATAAAGCCAGGCTCTTTGGTGATGCAAATTTTGCTTTTGAATCAAAATATATTTTTTCCGTAATCCTGAAAAAAAACCCCACTGCAAACCTTCTTCATAACATCAGAGACATCCTTTCTGCGAACAAACTAGCTATTAAGCCAAACTTAGTATTCTCTCCAAGAGTAGGCACTCAGAGTTCTTGGTCAAGTAAAGCTCAAGACATCTTGGAAAACATAGGAATAAGTGAGGTTGTGCGAATAGATCGATCTAAAGCGTTTAGAGCAAATAAAAAAAATCTCTCGCTAATAGAGGAAAAGGTTTTTGACCGTATGACTGAATCAAAGTTTTTTAGCTTGATGGAAACAAAGGATATGTATAAGAATCTTAAACAAAGGAAACTAGAAATATTTAATATTCATAAAGATCATGGCCTTTTAGATCAGCTTAACGAACAGAAAGGACTTGCCTTAAACGAATATGAAATCAACCACTTAAATAAATTATTCAATAACCTATCACGAGGAATTTCTGATGCCGAGCTCATGATGTTTGCACAAATTAATTCAGAACATTGTCGACATAAGATTTTTAGATCTAGTTGGCAGACAGACATCCCATTTGCTTACGACAGTTTATTTGATGCAATTAAGTCGACTACTAAAATCGATATGGCGCACATTCTTTCGGCATATCATGACAATTCAGCAGTATTAGCATCATTCTCAAAAAATCTCCTTGAAATAGGAGGGAATAACGTCTTTAAGGAATTTTCAGAAAATGTCCACACCACGATTAAAGTCGAAACGCATAATCATCCTACAGGCATATCTCCTTTTGAAGGAGCTGCGACGGGAAGTGGAGGAGAAATAAGAGATTGTTCAGCAACTGGAAGGATTGCAAGACCAAAGGCAGGTTTTACAGGTCTAACACTCTCTCATCTAAAACTTGGCCAGAAGATGGAGACATGGGAAACAGCTGATAACGGTCCAAATTACTTAGCATCACCAAAGCAAATTATTAGTGATGCTCCAATCGGCTCAGCTTCATATAACAATGAATTTGGTCGACCAAATATTTTTGGATATTTCAGAACTCTAGAATACAAAAATTTTGGTTTCCATAAACCAATCATGCTCGCTGGTGGCATTGGATCTATAAAAGAAACACTTGTGCAAAAAGGACAACCAAAAGTTGGAGACAAAATTATTGTTTTAGGTGGTCCTGCAATGTTGATTGGATTGGGTGGAGGTTCAGCAAGCTCTATTAAAGATTCAAAAAATCAGGATTCAGATTTTGCATCAGTCCAACGATCAAATCCAGAAATGCAAAGACGTGCCCAACAAGTCTTGGATAAATTTATGGCCAGAAGCTCTAAAAATCCAATAAATTTTATTCACGATGTTGGTGCAGGCGGAATATCAAATGCTATACCTGAATTGGCAAAAGATGCAGACCTAGGTGCAAAAATTAACCTTGAAGATATTGATATTGCCGACCCCTCGATGTCTCCAATGGAAATATGGTGTAACGAATCTCAAGAGAGATATGTTTTTTCAATACCAGAAAATAAATTACCTGCTTTAGACCATATTTGTAAAAGAGAGCGTTGCCCTTATTCAGTTGCTGGTAAATTCACTGAAGAAAAAAAATTAGTTATCTCTTATAAAGGGAAAGAAGTAATAAATCTTGCACTTGATGACCTCTTTAAGGACATACCACTACCCAAACTTATAGCTCAAGATTTCGATAAATTAACTGATACAGAAACCTTGCCACATGATAATTTAGGTAAACATTTTAAGAATATTCTTAAATATCCAGCTGTAGGTTCAAAAAAGTTTCTCATAACTATTGCCGATAGAACTGTAAATGGTTTGGTATATCGAGATCAATTCATAGGCAATAAGCAAATTCCAGTATCTGATTATGCGGCAACGCTTGATTCTTATGATGCTTATTCAGGCCAAGTTTTCTCATTAGGAGAAAGACCAGCAATTGCTATTGAGAATCCAGAGGCTTCATCAAGGATGGCACTAGCCGAGGCAATTAATAACATTAGTGGGGTAAAGCATGAATCATTAGCGAGCATTGCATTTTCTGCAAACTGGATGAGTTCGTCAAAGACTAATGATGAAAAAGGAGATTTATTAAGAGGGGTTCAGGCTTGTGCTAACTTTGCAGATACTCTGGGTGTTTCTATACCTGTGGGAAAGGACTCATTGTCGATGAATGTTGCCTGGAAAGAAGGTACAAAAATTAAATCTGTAAGATCGCCAATGACCCTTAATATAGCGAGTTTTTCAAATGTTCGAGATTTAAGAAAAAGTGTTACTCCACAGCTTTCAGAAAAAGATTCACTTCTATTGCATTTATGGACAAATAAATCTGATTTTAGAATGGGAGGCAGTTGCCTTTATCAAAGTTATGGGCTTTTCGGAGGGCCCACACCAGATATAGACGATCCAAATCTTTTTAAAGCCCTCATTGAGGCTGTGCAAGAACTTCTAACAAAAAAACATATTCTGGCTCTGCATGACATTTCAGATGGGGGGTTACTTGTAGCACTCTTTGAAATGGCGTTGTGTAGCAATCAAGGAATTGATTTAGATTTAAATTTGTCAGACAAAGAAAAAATCATACCAAAACTTTTTTCTGAGGAATCTGGTCTTGTTATTGAGGTAGAAAAAAACAACCTCCCAAGCATTAAAGATAAGCTCAATGAAAAAGGCATATTTTTTGATGAGATTGCTCAAAAAAATAATGAACAACAGCTACGAGTTAAAAATTTTAATGAGGTCTTATTTGAGGAGGGAATCTATAAACTCTATGACTATTGGGATGATGTTTCATTCAAAATCCAAGCTCAGCGTGATAATCCAGAAACTGCTTCCTCTGAAAGAATAGCATTTAAGAAATATGATCGTTTTTTAACTCCAAAAATTAATTTTGATGTTCCAGCAATAACTAAGAAACTCTTTTTAAGTAAACCAAAAATTGCTTTGCTGCGTGAACAGGGGATAAATGGTCATTATGATATGGCTGCAGCCCTAATGGCAGCTGGCTTTGAAGTAAATGACGTTCATCTAAGTGAGGTTGGGACAAAAATTAAGTCTTTTGATGAGTTTAGTGGGTTAGTTGTCCCGGGGGGTTTTCTTATGGTGACGTCTTAGGTGCTGGCAAGGGTATGGCAAAAACTATTCTCAATAAGAACAAAATGAAAAAAATCTTTCGAGATTTCTTCAATAATCCAAAGAAATTTTCTTTAGGGGTATGTAATGGATGCCAATTTCTATCAGGATTAACTGATATTATTCCAGGGTCAACAACTTGGCCTTCTTTTCAAAGAAATATTTCAAATCAATATGAATGTCGTCTTGTCCAGCTTAAAATCAATCATTCTCCATCTATTTTCTTAGAGGGCATGGCCGATAGCATTATTCCAGTCATGGTTTCGCACGGTGAAGGAAGAACATCTTTTGATAGCAAAGTGAGAAACAAAGTACTTGAGTATGTTGACCCTAAACATCAACCAACCAGTGTTTATCCGTTTAATCCAAATGGTTCTACTGAGGCTATTGCAGGTGTTTGTAATGAAGATGGAAGAGTGATGATTATGATGCCTCATCCTGAAAGAACATTCTTAACTAAACAGTATTCATGGGCGCCTAAAGAATGGGGAATTGAATCGCCTTGGTTTAAAATGTTTGATAATGCTTATCAATTTTACAAAAAGAATCAATAAGACAAAGTCTCATTGAAAACTTCGCCTTTTCCGTTCTGCAGGTACAGCTTTAGGGTTTTTGTAACTGTTGGGAAAGCCAGCTCATCCCATGGGATTTCCTCAATAGAGAACAACTTTACCTCACTGCTTTCCGCAGTAGGCCCAAAATCATCATTTACTATTTGACCAGTAAAAAAAGTGTAAATTTGGTTTATATGCGGAACGCTTATTACCGAAAACAAGGCTACATCATCAACTATTAGTTTTGCCTCTTCCAACGTTTCTCTGATTGCGCCTTGTTCAATTGTTTCTCCATTTTCTAGAAAACCTGCAGGCAATGTCCAAAAACCTGAACGAGGTTCAATTGATCGTCTGCATAGCAGAATCTCTTTATTCTTTGTATACGGTAAGACCCCTGTAACAATATTGGGATTTGTATAGTGTATCGTCCCGCACTCTTGGCATACAAATCGTTCAAGATTATCGCCTTCTGGGATAAATTTCTCTAATTTTGCAGAGCCACAATTTGAACAAAAATTCATAAGATTGATTTATGTAATTATAATAAAGATATGATCTACAACCTAGGAGAAAAAAAACCAAGCTTCAATAAAGACAATGTTTGGATTGCAAAGTCCGCCGATTTAATTGGTGAAATCATTCTCGAAGATGATGTTTCGGTATGGTTTAACGTCACAATAAGAGGGGATAATGACAAGATTCTTATAAGAAAAGGTACGAATATTCAAGATAACACAGTCATACATACCGATGAGGGAATACCGGTGAATATCGGTGAAAATTCTACAGTTGGACATAAAGTAATTATTCATGGAGCTTCTGTAGGCAAAAATACGGTCATTGGTATGGGAAGTGTCTTAATGAACCATGCTGTAGTGGGCAATAACTCAATAATTGGAGCGAATTCTCTAATAACTGAAAGGAAAGAATTTCCAGATAATTCACTTATAATGGGAAGTCCTGCTAAGTTAATTAGAGCTTTATCTGATGAAGAAGTAGAAGTTTTAAAACTTAGCTCAAAACATTACATTGAAAAATCAAAGAGGTACAGCCAAGAGCTAACAAATGAAACTTAGTGAACTCAGACAAGCCTTTCTAAAATACTTTGAGAAAAATAACCATAAAATTGTATCTTCAAGTAGCTTAGTGCCCCATGGTGATGAAAGCATACTTTTTACGAATGCAGGTATGGTGCAATTTAAAGATACTTTTTTAGGCTCTGACTTAAGGGATTATTCTGCAGCTTCTTCACAAAAATGTTTACGTGTTGGAGGCAAGCATAATGATTTAGAAAATGTTGGCTTTACTTCAAGACATCTAACATTTTTTGAAATGCTTGGAAATTTTAGTTTTGGTCAATATTTCAAAAAAGAGGCGATTCAATTTGCTTGGGAGTTTTTAACTAAAGAACTAAAGCTGCCAAAGGAAAAACTCTGGATAACAATTCACAATTCAGACGACGAGTCATTGAACTTGTGGGTTAATAATATTGGTGTTGACCCAAATAAAGTATCTAAACTTGGTGATGCTGATAACTTTTGGTCTATGGGTGAGACTGGCCCATGTGGACCATGTTCAGAAATTTTTTATGACTATGGTCCCAGTTTTGAAGGATCCCCGCCCGGCCAAGGTGATGGAGGTGACAGATACGTAGAAATCTGGAACTTAGTTTTTATGGAATTCAATCGTGACCTTTCGGGAGAGCTTCATCCGCTTCCAAACAAATGTGTTGATACTGGGAGTGGCTTAGAGAGACTTTGTGCCGTGCTACAAGGTGTTGGCTCTAACTTTGAAATAGATTTTTTTTTCGGACTTCAAAAAGTCGATTAGAAACCTTTTTCCTAAACCCAATGACCAATCACTCAATGTTGTTGTTGATCATATAAGGTCGGTCTTCTTTCTGATGTCTGAGACTGTATATCCATCAAATGAGGGGCGTGGATATGTTGTAAGAAGGTTGATTAGAAGGGCAATAAGACATGGTTATAAGATGGGGATAACAGAACCATTTCTGTATAGATGTATGGATGTGCTTCAGGCTTTGCTGCAAGAGGATTTCTATGAAGATTTTAAAAATGTCGCCGAAATTAAGTTGGTCCTCAAAGATGAAGAAGAATTATTCTTCAGAACATTATCTGTGGGTATGAAAATTTTTGAAGAAAGTTTTAAAAACCAGAATATAAATGCTTTAAGTGGAGAAGTTGCATTTAAGCTGCATGATACTTTTGGTTTTCCAATTGATCTAACACAGAGTATGGCAGAAGAGCATGGTATTTCTGTCGATTTAAAAGTTTTTGAAAGCTTGATGCAAAAACAAAAGGCGGGCTCCAAAAAGAGCTCCATGTTTAACGCTAAGGATTTCGTTATTAAGCCTGGAGTAACCTCAGAATTTGTGGGGTATGAAACTCTAAAAACCGAAGGTCATGCTGAACCTCTCTTTAACAAGGAGGGAAAGGAGGTTAACGAAATTGTTGATCATGGATTTATTATTTTTAATAAAACACCATTTTATGCAGAATCTGGTGGACAGGTAGGAGATACAGGCATTCTAAAATCTGAGAGTTGCTTTGGTGAAATTATTGACTGTAAGAAATCAGGCGATGTCCATATACATGAAATAAAAATTATCGATGGGAAGGTATGTTCATCACAAAAATACGAATTATGTGTAGATGGCGATCGAAGGGAAAGGATAATAAGGAATCATTCTGCTGCACATCTGCTTCATTCTGCTTTAAGGAGAGTGTTGGGAGATTCTGTGGAACAGAAAGGATCTCTTGTGAATGAAGAAAAACTTAGGTTTGACTTTTCGTTTCCTAAAAAACTTTCTGAAGAGCAAATTTCAGATATTGAGGAGCTGGTAAATGAACAGATAGATAGTGCCATTGAAACGCAGGTAAGAGTCATGCCTTACAAAAAAGCTCTAGAGACTGGAGCAATTGCATTTTTTGGCGATAAATACGGAGATAATGTCAGAGTTTTGAACATTGGGGGAAATTTTTCTGTAGAATTTTGTGGAGGAACGCATGTAAAAAACACTTCTGATATTGGTGGTCTTATTATTTCTAACGAGTCATCAGTTTCATCAGGAGTAAGAAGAGTTGAGGCGATTACGGGTACTAATTTAGTAAAAAAATCAAAAAAAGCCATCTCACTTTTAGAGAAGGTTGAGAAATTACTTAATGTCACTGATGATCAGGTGCTAAGCAAGCTTGAAAGCTTGCTTAAGGAAAACAAAAAACTTAAATCTGGTAAGAAGGCAGAGAAGAGCCTAAATGCCGAAATAATCTCAGAAGAGTCTTACTCTTTGGGTGGGAAAACTGGAAATTTAGTACTCCAAAAAGATGCATCGATTGAAATGTTGAGAAGAGCAGCAGATAAAGCCGTAAAAAATAAAAATACTGCCTTTTCTATCCTAATTTCTGCAGATGATGAAAAGCTTTCCTACATTGTCATTTCAAATGTTAAAAACCCAAATGCCAAGGATCTAATATTGATGGTAAATGAAGCATATGGTGGAAGGGGTGGAGGAAGAGAGGATTTTGCTCAAGGTGGCAGTCCGGACATCTCTAACTTAACTGAAAAATTCATTGAATTATCGTCAGCTATTGCTGCATTAAAATCATGACACGTAATCAATTTCTATTAATCTTTATCAGCATTTTTTTAATGTCTTGTTCATCTTTAACAGACCGACCAGACAAATCACTTAAAAAAGTTTCAGCACCTTCGGGTAATTTTTTTGGCATTGAAAATGAAGAAAATTATATTTTTAAAGGGATCCCCTATGCTCAAGCGCCTGTCGGTGACTTGAGATGGAAAGCACCAAGAGAATACATACCTACTAAAAGTATTTACGCCACGGACTTTGGTAATGAATGTGTTCAGCCTGGTGACGACTACGTTTTAGGGGTATATCAACGCTCAAATACTATTGGTAACGAAGATTGTTTATATCTCAATATCTTTATCCCAAAGAAAGGCGAGGTGCTAGAATCAAACAGTTTTCCTATTATGTTTTGGATCCATGGAGGTGCAAATATCTATGGCTCAGCTAATACATATGATTTTCAGAATTTAATTAAAAAAGATGTCATCGTTGTATCAATTAACTATCGACTTGGCCCTTTTGGTTGGTTTTCATCGGACTTTATAAGAGATGATGCTTCAGGATTAGATTTAACCTCAAATTTTGCACACCTAGACATGATTCAAGCACTTAAATGGGTTAAGCAAAACATCTCAAAGTTTGGTGGCGATCCAAATAATATTACGCTTTTCGGAGAATCTGCTGGTGGTCACAATATCCTTGCATTATTGGCATCACCATTGTCGAAAGGACTTTTCCAAAAAGCAATATCGCAATCTGGCTACTCCAGCACCTATTCATTGGAGGAAGCTACATCTCTCTCAACTCTTTCGTCTGAAAAAGTTTTTGAAGAGGATATTAAATTCATGACGAAGTCTAGTGAAATTGTTGAGTATCTTAAAGAACTTTCACACCAAGAAATTTATGCACGTTATGAAGAAGCAAGTGACAGAGAAGTTTATCCAATTCTTCCTGTAACCGTAAGGGATGGAATAGTAATTCCTAAGAAAGGAATATTAAGATCTTTAGAGCAGGTCGATCCAAACGTTACCGTTTTAGCAGGAACAAACCGAGACGAAATGAATTTTTATTACATTCGCTCAGATTATTTTTATGACACCACATTAGAAATCCGGAGAAACTTGAAGCGAAGCGAAGAGAACCTCAAGAGTTGGATCAGGTATAGAAGTGATATCTGGCGTCATTTGGGGGCAGAGGAACCTCTCAGACGAATGAGTAAAAATAATGCAAATCTTTATTCATTTCGTTTTGATTGGGATGAACAAAGCAATTCAATCGCAGGCAACTATGCTCTTTATTTGGGAGCAGCACATGCCATGGAGGTACCTTTTGTGTTGGGTGACTTCGAAATGCAAGAAATTCCGTTTTATTTAAGGAAAATTGTATTTCCTAATTCGAGTTTAAGCGGAGCAAAAGCACTAAGCGAAGACATGATGACCTACTGGAGCAATGTGGCTAAATATGGCAATCCAAATTCATTCGGCAGTACTAATTGGGAAAAATTTACAGATAATAATCAGAGCTTTCTTGTTCTTGATAATCCGCTTGAAAATCAAATTGGAATGGTAAATGATCCTGTTGTGCCAGAAGAATTTTTAAAAGAACTGGAGTCAGATACAACATTGGAACTTAAAGAACGTTGCCTTATAAGCTGGATTGCAGTCGAATATTTTTCAGAATTTACCAACCCGAGCCCACCATTTAGTTTTTGTCGAGATTACTCAGATGACGAATTACACACACTAAGAAACCTTGTAGAAGGTAGAGACTAATTAATTAGAACTTTGGATTATAGGTTCCTCAGGAGAGGTGGCTGAGTGGTCGAAAGCGGCACCCTGTTTATGGAATCATGACAGGCATACTATGGCACTTTTTTTACAAAACAGAGCTTCTGAGGTGTTTGGTGTTGATATTCATCCAGCCGCACA
>MDTB01111457.1_pt1 | contig 11449 bp, 15 predicted proteins | sample 811161 | NCBI WGS metagenome assembly MDTB01 (sample SAMN05326650, study PRJNA326480) | marine metagenome | isolation source: seawater | place: Mediterranean Sea | collected 2009
CCATGAGGCTGAAGGAGTAAAGGTCTGGTCATATGGAAAGATGGCTTACGAAACTCTACTAGGCTATGTTCTTGATCCTGATTATGGTGATATTACTGATCCCGAAACAGGAACAGATATTGTTCTTAATTATACTGTGCCCGGTACGCCCGGCTCCTTTCCAAAGACTCTGCTGAAGCCTCGTCGCCGACCATCTGAGTTGTGCGATGATATGGTTGAAAACTGTGCTCAGTTACTTGACAGTATCCCAGATATTGAATCTATGTTTGAGCGTAAAACCAAAGAACAGGTTCAAGCCATTTTGGAAGAATACTTGTCAACTGACAAATCCTCTGAAGCAACCTCAAGTGAGACGCAGAAATACAATACAGCTTCAGATTCAAAAGTTGATAAAGCTTTTGCAGAATTGATGAATGGGTAGCTAAAACAGTACTCAGTACAGGGAGGCATGGCTGTGTCGCGTTACGAATAAGACGACTAAATAGATGCCTCATTTTTTTATTAAATATAATCAAAGGACAAAACAATGAATATTAAAAATGGACAAACGGTCAACATTCACTATGTTGGCACACTTAAAGACGGCACAGAGTTTGATAGCTCTAGAACAAGAGGTAACCCACTTAGTTTTAAACTAGGAGGTGGCCAGATACTACCTGCTTTTGAGAAAGCAGTGCAGCAAATGAAAGTTGGAGAAACAAAATCTCTTTCTCTAAAGCCTACTGAGGCTTACGGTGAGGTTAATGATCAAGCCGTTCAAGACATACCAAAAACATCTTTCGGCCCAGAGGTGGAACTTACTGTGGGCAATATAGTTCACGGACAATCCCCAGATGGAAACCCTTTAAGGGCTGTGATTAAAGAGATTAAAGAAGCTGAGGTTACATTAGATTTTAACCACCCACTTGCAGGGAAAGAAATTAATTTTGACATAGAACTGTTAAGTGTGGAATAAAGCAATTTTTACACCACAGGGAGGCATAGGTGCTAATCATGATGCCTCGTAGTAAAAAAAGGAGAAACATATGCTACTATTGACACTCTTCCTCGCATGCGGGGACAAAGAGCAAGAAGAAGAAACCGGTTCAGAAGAAGTGGTGGAACAATCTGAAGAGGAAGCTTCGACAGAAGAAGAATCTGAAGGTTCTGAGCAAGAAGGTTCTGAAGAAACAGAATCTGAGTAAGACAATATAAAACCGCAGGAAGGCATGGGTTTACAGATGCCTTTATTATTTGGAGGTAAAATATGATTATTAGTTTAAATGAGGCGAATTTTGAAGCAGAAACTTCAAAGGGAACTGTCTTAATCGACTTTTATGCTGACTGGTGTGCACCTTGTAAAAGGATGATGCCAAAAGTAATGGAAGCTGCTGAACATTTAAAGGGAAAAATTACTGTGGCCAAGATAAATATTGATGAGTCAAAAGAGTTGGCTGCAAAATTTGGCGTTAGAAGCATCCCAACATTTGTTTTGATTAAAGACGGCAAAGTTGTGAACCAATCTGTTGGTTCTAAGTCCACAAACGATCTTGTATCTTTTGCGGAATCACTCAAGCGGGGTGAATAAATGGGTAAGGTGGTACAAATGAAACAAAAACCGGGTAAGATGGATCTAGCAGCAATGCGAAAGCTAATCAATAAAACGACTGGCATGAATGTTGCCCATGATCTAACAAAAGATAATCCTACTGAAGTTAAACAGTGGATTCCAACTGGTTCTCGTTGGTTGGACTCAATTATCTGTAGGGGTAAAATGGCTGGCATCCCCGTGGGTAAAATCACAGAAATAGCTGGCCTTTCTGCTACTGGCAAGTCATTTATGGCGGCGCAAATTGCTGCGAATGCACAGAAAATGGGTATGCAAGTAGTTTATTTTGATGCAGAGTCTTCATTAGATCCTGCTTTCTTGGAACGCGCAGGTTGTGATCTAAGTATCACTATGTATGTTCAAGCTGTTTCAGTTGAGAAAGTATTGATGACAATTGAAGAACTCATGTCAGCGGCACCAGAGACTCAATGGTTATTCATTTGGGATTCTATTGCTGCTACTGCTTCAGAAAAGGATATTGAGGGTGACTTTAATCCTCAGTCAAGTATGGCTGTCAAGCCAAGGATTTTTGCAAAGGCTTTTCCAAAGCTAACCATTCCTTTGGCCAACCAGCAATCAGCATTAGTTCTTCTCAATCAATTGAAGACTAACATCACAAACAATGTGGCTGAAGCTATGACAAGACCGTTTATTGCTCCCGGAGGAAAGGCGATTGAATATTTTTGCTCGCTTAGAATCTGGCTTACAAAGAGAAGAGCAAAGAATGCCATGGTCACTGATGAAGCAGGTTTTCGAATCGGCTCCGAGGTGAAGATAAAATTAGAGAAGTCTCGTTTTGGCTCTGAGGGCCGAACAGCTACTTTTAAAATTCTTTGGGGTTCTGACGTCGGTATACAGGACGAAGAAAGCTGGTTTACAGCATTGAAGTTATCTGGAACCGATAAGTTAAAACAAGCGGGTGCTTGGTATACTTTGGTTGACAAAAAGGGTAAGGAGCATAAGTTCCAAGCCTCTAAGTGGATGGATAAGTTACAAGACGATAATTTTCGTCAAATGGTTTATGACCTGATGAATGAGGTTATTATTCATCGATTTGACCAGAACGCATCTGAAATCGATTTAGGTGAATAAACTTCATAAAAATACTTGACAAACCTTGGCCTCCGTGTTATATTATAATAACACGGAGGTTTTTTTATGAAGAAGGTTATATTGATTGACGCATTAAATTTGTTTATTAGAAATTATGTCGTCAATCCAACTCTAGACACCAAAGGAGTCCCAATCGGAGGATGCATTGGTTTTCTTAAGTCCCTACAAAAAATAACGAGAACGATGAAACCAGATCAAATCGTTGTTTGTTGGGACGGTGTCGGAGGCTCACAAAGAAAGAAGGCAAAAAACAAAAAATACAAAGAGGGTAGAAATCCTCTGAGGTTTAACAGAAGAATGATCAAACTAGATCCTGCTTCTCAAAACGAGAATAGAATATATCAACAGATTAGACTTTATGAATATCTAAATGAGATGCCGATTGCACAAGTTGCAATTGATGGGATTGAGGCTGATGACCTAATTGGGCATATTGTGCACCAACCCTATTATGACGGTTGGAAAAAAGTTATAGTTTCGAGTGATAAGGACTTCTTTCAACTGGTGTCTGATGAGACTTCAGTATATCGCCCAATACAGAACACTTTTATCAGCGTTAGTACATTGTTAGAGCAAGATAAGATTCACCCAAATAATTATGCATTAGCCCGAGCCATGGTCGGAGACAAGTCAGATAATTTAGCGGGAGTTCCAAGAGTTGGAATGAAGACCGTAGCTAAACTCTTCCCTTGGCTCTCAGAAAGTAGAAGATATGACACAGAGTCTATAATCTCTGATTGTCAAACTAAAGATAAGTTAAGCGCCGCACAGAAAAACATTATTGAAAATGAAAAATTAATTGACGAGAATTATTCTATCATGCAACTTTATAATCCTACGATTTCTTACACTAATAAGCAATCTATTGATTTTCAAATAGTAAATTTTGAGTTTGACTTTGTTAAGTTAAATATTGTAAAAATGCTATTTGCTGATGGACAAGGTTCTATAAATTTCAATGAGTTATACACTTTGTTGAAAAATATTTCAAGCGAGCAATCGTGGTAAGAAAATAAAAAAAATAAATCAAATTTGTTACTTGACAAGAATAGCAAAATGGGTTATATATTTATTACAGGTTATTGGAGGATAATATGGTAAATCAAAGAGAGACTTTGTCTCATTTCGGAAAAACGTTTCAAGAGAAACTATGTCAATTGATTTTGGAGGACAGACCTTTCTGTGATCAATTGGAAGAAGTATTGGATATAAACTTTTTAGAGTTGAAGTATCTTCAAGTTTTTACAGAAACAATATTCAGTTACAGAAATCGATATAATACACACCCAAGTTACGACATTATGGCAACTATGCTAAAGTCGGGGCTTCGTCAACATAACGACGCAGTTCAAAAACAGGTTCGTGAATATTTTGCTAGGGTGATGTCGGGCTCTGTACAGGGTCAAGATTATATCAAAGAACAGGCTATTGACTTTTGTCGGAAGCAGGTTCTAAAAGAAGCGATGATGGCATCAGTAAAGCTTCTAAAGACATCATCATTTGATGAAATACAAAAGATTATCGATGATGCTTTAAAACTAGGTGTAGAGAACAATTTCGGTCATGACTACCTTAAGGACTTTGAACAAAGGTTTGTCGTAAAAGCAAGAGACCCAGTCTCAACAGGTTGGGAAAGAATTGATGACCTGTGCAAAGGCGGCTTGGGTAAGAGAGAGTTAGGAGTGGTTATAGCCCCAACTGGTGCCGGTAAGTCAATGGTGCTTGCTCACTTAGGTAGCCAAGCAGTAAAAGATGGTAAAATTGTTGTGCACTATACATTAGAGTTGGCAGACACTGTTGTCGGTCAAAGATATGATTCTTGTATAACAGGGGTTGCACTTAATGACTTGTGGAGAAACAAAGAAAAAATATTTGACACTGTGCAAGACATCGATGGGCAACTAATTATTAAGGAATATCCGACGAAGTCAGCAGCGACTTCAACGATAAAGAGTCACATTGAAAAGCTAAAAAAGCGAGGCATAGAGCCAGATTTAATTATAGTTGACTATGCTGACCTGTTAAGACCAATTAAGAATACAAGGGAGAAAAGACACGATCTTGAAAGCATTTATGAAGAACTCAGAGCGATTGCACAAATATATGACTGCCCAGTTTGGACAGCTTCTCAAACTAATCGCTCAGGTTTAAATGCAGAGGTAATTACAATGGAGTCAATATCTGAAGCCTTTAATAAGTGTTTCGTGGCTGACTTTATATTTTCTCTCTCTAGGACAATACAAGATAAACAAGCCAACAAGGGGAGAGTATTTATAGCTAAAAATAGAAACGGCCCTGATGGATTTATCTTTCCCGTCTTTGCAGATTGGTCAAATGTGTGCATGAAGGTGTTGGAAAACACCGAAGAAAGTATGGCTGATGCCGTTCCAGAATCAACGGCAACTGCCCTTGAATACCTAAAATCAAAATATGAAAAAAGTAAAAACAAATAGGAGTAAACAGTGGTGAAATTAGGAGATATTAATGTTAGAAAATTTAAACTGTCAGATCAGTTTATAAATCAATACAAGGAACAAGAGGTTCCTTGGGGTCCTGTTGGTTATATAACCTTCAAGCGTACATATGCTCGTCGTTTAAGTGAGTTTGACCCAAGCGCAACAGGAACTGAAGAGTGGTACCAAACCTGTCGTCGAGTTATCGAAGGTATGTTTGATATACAGAAGCGGCACGTCGTCGCTACGGGTCTAGAGTGGAATGACGCTAAAGCCCAGCGAACAGCTAAAGAGGCTTATGACCGCCTTTTCACACTTAAGTGGACACCTCCGGGTCGAGGCTTATGGATGATGGGTACAAAGTTTATTTATGAAAGAACCGGCGCAGGACTATTCAACTGTGCATTTAGGTCAACCAAAGACTTAGGTTCTAAGGGTGGCTACCTTTTCGCTTGGATGATGGATGCCCTCATGGTTGGCATTGGTGTTGGATTTGACACACTTGGAGCAGGGTCTTTTACAATCCAAGAACCAGAGTGGACTAACGATATTCACATGATCGAAGACAGTCGTGAAGGTTGGGTTAACTCTGTACACCTAATGTTGGATGGTTATTTCTTGGGTAAAAAAGTGCCCAAATTTGACTACTCCTTGATACGAGAGTTCGGTGCCCCCATAAAGGGCTTTGGTGGAACTGCAAGTGGAGCAGATCCTCTAATTGAGCTACATCAAGACTTAAAAGAGTTATATTCGACAAAGATCGGAGAAGAGATTTCTTCTGTTGATATTGTTGACACTGAAAACCTTATTGGTCGCTGTGTTGTAGCTGGTAATGTTCGTCGCTCCGCTGCTCTTGCTCTTGGTCAAGCTGAGGACAAAAGTTATCTTACAATGAAAGACGACCAAGAAAAGCTTTATCATCACCGTTGGGGCTCCAATAATTCTTTTGAAGCCAAGGTGGGTATGGACTATGAATGGCATGCCGAACAAAGCCAAAAGAACGGAGAGCCCGGATATATCTGGCTTGAGAACGCAAGAACCTATGGTCGTATGAAAGACGGTTTGCGCTATGACGACATGAAAGTCATGGGTTTTAATCCCTGTGTTGAGCAGCAACTTGAAGACGGAGAGTTGTGTTGTCTTGTAGAGACATTCCCCGCAAAGCACGATAGTTATGAAGATTACCTGAGAACATTGAAGATTGCTTATCTGTATGGAAAGACAGTAACTTTGATCAACACTCATTGGCCTGAGACCAATGCAATTATGTTAAAGAATAGAAGAATTGGACTATCACAGTCTGGAGTTGTTCAAGCTTTTAACAAATTTGGTAGACGTAATCTTTATAAATGGTGCGATAGTGCATATGAAGACGTAAAAGAACTCGACCACGAATATTCAGACTGGTTGTGCATCCCACGTTCAGTTCGTATGACTTCTATTAAACCATCAGGAACCGTATCCTTGTTGAACGGTTCAACTCCGGGCATTCACTTTCCAGAGGACGAATATTATATTCGTAGAATCAGATTCTCTGAGACTTCTGATTTGATTCCTCCACTTAAAGAGGCTGGATATAAAATAGAAAAAGATGCTTATTCGCCAAACACTTTGTGCGTAGAGTTTCCAGTAAAAGAGCCACACTTTACCAAAGGTAAGCGTGATGTTTCTATGTGGGAACAATTAGAAATTGCTGCTCAATATCAACATTACTGGGCTGACAACAGTGTGTCTATCACTGTGACTTTCAAACAAGACGAAGCAAAGCAAATTAAAGAGGCTTTGGAAATGTATGAAACAAGACTTAAAGCAGTTTCTTTTTTAAAATATGAAGAGACAGGCTACAAACAGGCTCCATATGAGCCAATAACTAAAGAACAGTACGAAAAGATGATTTCAAGTGTTACTCCAATTCAAAGAATAACCACTGAAGAAGGCGGAGTGGGGTCAAAATTTTGTACTAACGATACATGCACAATATAAAGGAGGTAAAATGTATTTCGAACCATTTAATCGTCATCTAGTAGTTGACATCATAGAAGAACCAGAGCCAGCGGCTAGTGTTGTTGTACTGCCAACTGATTATGAAAAACCAATGTCACCATATGTCGCAGCGATTGTGATAGCTGTTGCACCAGATTCAAAATTTCATGATTTATTGGAAGTTAATGATACTTTATTGATTGAGAGAAGAATGTTGCACAAAATTGAGATTGACGGCAGTTCTTTCTATTTAGTATTAGAAAATTATGTTTTTGGGAGAATTAACAAATGAAATTAACAAAACAAACTTTGCGATCCTTAATAAAGGAGGTGGTAACGGAAAAGAAAGGCAAATCAATGTTGCTTTCTGAGCAGATTGGTGAAGCTGCCTTGGGCGACGACCAACAGCCACAACAACAAGAGAGGGATTCATATGATGAGATTATTGATATCTTAGAGGGTAAAAACTCTAGTGTTTCAACCATCGGTATTATGTCTGGCCAAAACCCCAGAGCCCAACCAACTGCACCCGATGTTAATGCAAGACTTGACTCTGAACTCAAACAAGACCTTATGGACATTGGGCTTAAGTTTATTGCAATTGGGGGAATGTTTGGAAGCCCTGAAGATTCTGTCTTAATTTTAAACCCAACAAGAGACCAGATGCACGACTTAAATAGAAAATATCAACAATGGGGATATGTTTGGGGACAAGACTTGCCTAAGTTTATGATGATGCAGATTAACTATGACTCCGATCAGGGCGAAATGGTTGACCCTAATTCTGTAACAGCCACAACAGTTATAAAACATGAAGATGCCGCGAATGCAACTGATTATTATAGCTATGACATCAAGACAGGCAAAAAGTTTATTATTCCCCTGTACGGATCGGGGGAATAGTGAAAAAAAGTATTGAATTATATGACGACAACATAGGCTGTGTTGAATATGTCCAACACATGGGAGAAGACATTACGGTGGTTAATTCTGCTCGAGTGTCATTTGGCAAACACAAGGAAACAATCGATGCAAAAGACAGAAAACTTATTAAATACCTCATCAAACACAGACACACCTCGACCTTGGAACACTGTTCTGTTACATATAGGTTTGTGGTACCTCTTTTTGTGCGTAGTCAGCACCACCGTCATAGAACTTGGTCTTATAATGAAATTTCTCGTCGCTATACTGACAAAGATTTAAGTTTTTACGAACCGTCATTATTTAGGACGCAACACAAGTCTAATCGGCAAGCATCCAATGAAAACGAATTAATTGACCCAGTTATCATACCAGACCTACATGCCACTGGATACGATGTTAGGGCATCAAGTTTAATAAAAAAAGCAACTGAAGAATCAGTTACACTATTTAACACACTACTTAACGCTGGTGTTTGCCGAGAACAGGCAAGAATGGTTTTACCACAAAATTTATATACGGAATACTATGGAACAGTTAATCTTAATAACCTACTTAAATTCATTGACCTACGAACGCATATGGGAGCACAATGGGAAATCCAAAAAGTCGCAGAAGCGTGTTTGGAAATTGCCACGAATCTTTGGCCGATAACGGTCTCATCTTATAGGGAACTGAGAGGTGTCCTGTAAAAGATTCTGCGTAGGGGATCTAGTGGTGCTAAGTTCTTTTGGAAAGGCAGTAGTCGTCCCAAACCCTGCTAAAGTCGGAATCATTATAGCAGGCCCCGAAGATCATATTTACGAATGTACCAATTCCGACACTACTATAAAATATAGCACATACCAGATCATGTTTGGTCTTGAGCTATTAACTGACATACCGGAGGATTTTTTGAAAAGAATGGAAAGTAATGATCACCCCGATAACCCAAAGGGGCTAGATAAATATTTTGAGGAAGGTGATGAGTGACAAGTCACACATTTCACGTTGATAAGTTAAACATCGGCGGATCTTTATCTACTTTGTTGCACTCTTACTTAACGGAAACTCCTTTGATTATAGATGTTCCAAGACCACCACCTGATTTTATGGAAGTTGATGATTCTTTAGATTTTTCCTTTTTGGGTTATGGCAAAGACGAAAAGATTAACTCCTCTCAACTTTGGGAGAGACTTTCTTTTTTGTTGTCCATGGGTGGATTTATAACGTTTCCCAATTCAATTGAGACACTGAGGTACGAGAACAACACCATAAAAGTGGTAACACAGAACATGCGCAGAGTAGATGTTAGTTATAATAAGTTAAGCCGTCTTGACAATAAATTTACAGGCTTTACTTGGATTTATGATTGTTTTGCTGTCAGGTCCGGAGGTAGCCATACAATTGATTTCCTTGAGGACAAAGAGGATTATCTTGTAAATAAGTTAATATTTTATCCGTCCAAAAGGATTGGCGTTGTTAACAAAAGAGACGTCGCAGCGATATCTTTGGCAAAAACCCAAGAAGTTTTTGATATGGAATATTCAGAAGGATATGCATCTTTGAAAACTAGGGACATGATGTCTTCCGCTGGCATTAGAGGAACAAGTAAGGGTTATGGCCACTATGGTAAAAAAAGATATGACCCCATAAAAATTGAACACATTAATAGAGAATATCATGAGCAGTTAATACCGGACAGAACATTGGGCCAACTGCTGGCTTTACCAAGAAAAAAAGGAGCATTATGCAAATTAACGAAAAGCCTTTTCAGAGCAAGAATGCCTTCCACTTAGCAGGCATCGTTCCAATCGCCGGTCAATCACTAGACTATAATATGGACTTCCCTGACTGTATGATGCCAATCTCTGAGAACTATACTCTGATAGAGCATGCTGTTTATGAGTGTGCAATGGCTGGCTGCGAAACGATATGGCTCATATGCAATGACGATGTTGCTCCAATAATTCGCCACAGAATTGGAGACTACATCGAAGACCCTGTATATGTCAGTAGAATGACAAAATTCCCTTCAGAGAACAAAAAGCAGATACCAATTTTTTATGTTCCAATACACCCAAAAGACAGAGACAAAAGAGATTGCCTTGCGTGGAGCGTAATACATGGCGCACTAGTTTCTCTAAAGGTGTCCACACAGTTAAGTAAATGGTTGGCACCAAGCAAATATTATGTTTCATTCCCCTACGGAGTTTTTCCGGTAGAAGAATTAAGAGAACACAGAGCAAAAATATCTTCAACAAAAAACTTTTATGTGGTGTGTGACAATAAAACAGTTGAAGATGATTATTATTGTAGCTTTACTTTTGGCGTCCCAGACTTTATAAAATACCGAAGAAACATTAGAAAAAAAGGAACTGGAATGTACACAACAGAAGTTTTAGACGAAAGAGGGATACCAAGATCAAAACTCCCAATAGAAAAAAGATACTCAGCTAGGTATTTTAATTTAAGTGATGTTTTTACCGACCCTGACTTAGATTCAAGTAATAAATTTAAACCTTCAATGTTCTGTAACGTCGGCTCTTGGCATGATTTTCGAAATTATATGAGTAATCCTCTTTCCGAGCAAATCAAGAGACCTTGGAAGGGAATCATGAGATACAGAGAGTTCAATCCAGTGGGGACCGACCCCAAACAATAATTTTGCCACTAGTTACTATTGGGAGAGCAAAAAATATGAATAGTTCATTGGCAAGAATAGCACTGTCAGTTTCCTTGGGCTTGAATGTTGTTTTGTTTATTATCTTAGTGGTGTTAGAGGCCAGAGTTTCAAAGCTAGAGAGTAAACATTATGACTCAAATCCTTTGGTGATTGAGTTTGGCCTTGGTGAGAAGTAAAAATGAGTTGGTCTGGCGAAACACTTAGAGTAATCAGTGAGTGCGAGCTTTTACACCTTGGACAGGTTGTGTATTGTATACAAGATTGTCCCGAAAAACAAATTTTTATGGTCTGGTCCAATCGATTAATATTCGGAGTTAACCAAATAAAACTTCCTTATGAAAGAAAAAAGCGATTCAAAGTTGTTTAAAGTCGGAGACTTAGTACAGTACACACCACACTTTCAAGACCCAGTTGGCCCATGGAAAATGTTTGGAGATTTAGGGATCGTAACTTATGTTGACTATTCAGATGAGAGATATCCTGTAATACGTGTTCACTGGGTTACAGATGGTATAGAGATAGAAATGGCAGACGTTTGCTTAACTAAAGTAAAAAACTTTAAATCTTCTACTTGACAAATGCTTTGGAACATGTTATATTACATATAGTAAAAAACGGAGAAATTATGGAAGATATTAAATTTGTTGGGCTACACGCCCATAGCGGTGTTGGTTCACCCTTTGATGGTTTCGGCTATCCACAAGACCACATGGACTTTGCCTA
>MDTB01186260.1_pt1 | contig 11449 bp, 13 predicted proteins | sample 811161 | NCBI WGS metagenome assembly MDTB01 (sample SAMN05326650, study PRJNA326480) | marine metagenome | isolation source: seawater | place: Mediterranean Sea | collected 2009
ACAAGAAAAGATTTAAAATGGCCAGCTTCTATGTATTTAGAAGGATCTGATCAACATAGAGGATGGTTTCATTCATCATTATTACAATCATGTGGCACAAGAGGAAAAGCTCCATTTGAAAGTATTTTATCTCATGGTTTTGTAGTAGATGGCAAAGGTCTAAAAATGTCTAAATCTACTGGAAATGTAATTTCACCAGACGAAATATTAAAAAAATATGGTGCGGATATTTTGAGGATTTGGGTTGCTTCTTCTAATTATGCAGAAGACTTAAGAATAGATCATTCAATACTTGAACAACATGCTGAAGCCTACAGAAAAATAAGAAATACGTTTAGATATTTGATGGGTAATTTAAATGATGATTTTAAAGAACTAGATTTCGAAAAAATTGATGCAAAAAACTTACCTCATTTAGAACAATACATGCTTAACAAAGTTTTTGCTTTAAATAAAAATTTTCTTAAAAACTTTAGTGCATATAATTTTCACGTTTTGTATAAAGAATTATTAAATTTCTGTACAGTAGATTTATCTTCATTTTATTTTGATATAAGAAAAGATATACTTTATTGCGATAGTAAAGACTCACAAAAAAGAAAAGATTGTATTCTTGTTTTAAACATAATTTTAGATTGTTTGATAAAATGGTTTGCCCCAATTTTATCATTTACAACGGAGGAGATATTTAAACTACTTAATAACGAAAATGATAATAGTATTCATCTAAAGCAATTTCCTAAAATAAATGAAAATTGGGAAAATGATAAAATTCAGCAGGATTGGACGAACTTAATTCAAATAAGGAATATAGTAAATTCAAGCATTGAAAAGAAAAGAGAGGATAAAACAATAGGATCAAGCCTCGAAGCACAAGTTAAAATAGAATTAAATAAAAAATACTTTGATCTAGCCCAATTGCATGATTTTTCGGAAATTTGTATTACTTCGGACTCAAAGGTAGTTTTAAATGAGAACCTCAAGGATGAGATTAAAGTAGAAACAACCAAAGCCGAAGGTGATAAATGTCAAATATGTTGGAAAATTAAAAAAAATAAATGTTCAAGGCAAAATTGCCCTGTATGATTAAAAAAAAATACTTAATCCATATTTCAATTATTTTTGTAATTTTTTTATTAGATAGATTATCGAAAGTTTATATTATTAGTTTATCACAAGATTTGTCTAGCTTAAATATTACTTTAACAAGTTTTTTAAATATAGTTTTAGTTTGGAATTCAGGAATAGGATTCGGACTATTTCAATTAGATAAAAGTTTTACATATAATTTAGTTACTATTCTTATAATTATAATTAATTTAATAATAATTTACTATTTATTAAATTCTGATAAAAAACGCAGAATTTTTTTTTCAATGATTCTTGGAGGTTCATTTGGAAATTTATTTGATAGACTCTACTATTCAGCAGTACCTGATTTTATTGATTTGAACTATAATAATTTTCATTGGTTTGTATTTAATGTAGCTGACATTTTTATATCTTTAGGTATTATATGCCTTATTTTCGTTGAATTATTTTTCAATAAAGAGGTTACAAATGAAAAAAACTGAAACTATTTGTATAATTTGTTTTTTAATTTTTTTAAGTTCTTGTCAATCCCTTAAAGATGGTTTGACTGGAAAAAAAAAAGAAAATAGTGATGAATTCTTAGTTGAAAAAAAAAATCCTTTAGAAATACCACCATCTTATGGTGATTTACCCAAACCAAATATGGGAGAGAAAAAGAACCTTGCTGACTCAATAGATGAAGATATTGAAAAACTAATCGATGGTGTCTCAGAAGAGGAGGAAAAAAATATAACTTCCAATGATAAATCTGCAGAGGATTTTGTTCTAAGAGAGATTAAAAATAATTAATGCGATCAAAAAATATAATTTTTAAAAAATATAGAAAGTATCCTAAGGATAAAAAAAAAGTAAAAAAATTATTAAATTATCATCTAAAGCAAGAAATAATTAAAAGTTTCTCAAATAAGTATGTTTATAGTTTTGATAAAAAAAAAATAAAAAAATATAGAAATTTCAATAGTTATACAATTGTTGGAATGGGTGGATCGTCTTTAGGTATTGAGGCTATATATAATTTTTTAAATTTTAAAATAAAAAAAAAATTTACTTTCAAAAATAATTTAAGTTTAAAGAAATTTAAAAAAAATAATAAAATCAAAAATTTAAATATAATTATTTCTAAATCTGGAAATACGGTTGAAACAATTACAAATTTTAACAACCTTGAAAATAAAAAAAATAATTTATTTTTATGTGAAAACTCAAATAATTATTTAAGAAATTTAGCATATAGATTAAAAAGTGAAGTTATAGAACATAAAAATTATATTGGTGGCAGATATTCAGTTTTATCTGAAGTTGGTATGTTGCCATCCTATTTGATGGGATTGAACGATAGAAAGTTTAAGAATCTTGATAACCTTATTAAAAATAATAGTTTCATAAATGCTTTGATAGATAGTGTTTCATCAACAATTTATTTTATAAAAAAAAAAAAAGTTTAATTCAGTAATTCTTAATTATGATGAACAGTCTGAGGATTTATTTAAATGGTATCAACAGTTAGTAGCGGAGAGTTTAGGAAAGAAGTCAAAAGGTATAATGCCAATAATATCAACTATGCCAAAAGATAATCATAGTATGATGCAACTTTACTTGGATGGTCCAAAAAATTGTTTCTATACTTTTTTTGATGTGATTGAAAAAAAAAATAAGAATAAATCTAATCATCTCATTATCTCAGAGTCCCTCAATTACTTAAAAAATAAAAGTTTATATCAGATTAAATCTGCTCAAAAAGAAGCCACTCAAACTGTTTTTAATAAAAAAAATATACCTTTTAGGGGATTTAATTTAGTTAATAGATCTGAAAGCTCACTTGGTGAAATGTTTACTTTTTTGATGTTGGAAACAATATTGATAGGCAGTTATTTAAAAGTAAATCCGTACGATCAACCATCTGTAGAGTTAATTAAAGTAGAAACTAAAAAAATACTTAGTAACTAGAATTTTATAAAAAAAATTTTTGACAACCCATAAATTTTTTCTAATACTATTTTACAATCTTTAGGAAAATTATCTTCGGATTTTTTATTTCTGTGCAAAATAACAGATCCATTTTTATCAAGAATTTCAGATAACTTTAAATTATCTAAAAGGTCAAAAATTTTTTCTTCTTTAAAAGGGGGATCCAAAAATATTATATTAAATTTTTCTTTTAATTTTTTTTTTTTAATAATTTGATGTGTATTTTCTCTAATTATTTCAACATTTCTAATGCATCCAAGATTGCTTATATTGATTTCCAAAATTTTTATTGCTGGTGGATAGTTTTCACAAAAAACAACTTCTTTAGCACCCCTGGAAATACATTCTAATCCAAAAGATCCTGAGCCTGAGAATAAATCTAAAACTCTAGAATTTTCTATTTTCGTATTTATAAGTTTTGAATGTAATAAGATATTAAAAATTGATTCTTTTGTAATATCTTTCAATGGCCTCGTAAGATTATCTAAGGGCTGTATTATTTTTTTATTTTTAAACTTTCCAGATATAATTCTCATTAATCATCAACTTTATAACCTATATCATTTCTATAAAAACCATCTTTCCAATCCAAATTTTTAAGCACTTCATAGGTTTTTTTTTTACATTCTGTGAGTGTATCTGAAATAGAGACAATATTTAAAACTCTCCCTCCAAAGGAAAAAAATTCACCTTTATCTAACTTGGTCCCAGCATGAAAAATAAATTGATTTTTTAAATTTTTGATCTTTTTTAAATTAGCAATTTTTACATGCTTTTTATATTTATTCGGATATCCATTAGAGCAAAGAACCACACATAAACTTTTTTTATTATGCCATTCTATTTCTTTAGAGGATAAGTTTCCCTCACAACAAGAATGGATAATTTCTCCAAAGTCAGTTTTCAATAATGGCAATATAGTCTGACACTCTGGATCACCCATTCTTACATTAAATTCAATTAAATAAGGATCATCTTTAACAATCATTAATCCCACATATAAAAATCCCACATATTTACTTCCCAGTTCTGAGAGACCTTTTAATGTTGGTTTGATAATTTTTTCATTTATTTTTTTTTCCAATTCAATATTATTTAATCTTGAAGGTGAATATGCTCCCATACCCCCAGTATTAGGACCTGTATCGTTCTCGCCAACTCTTTTATGATCCTGAGCAGTTTGGAAAAATTTAAAAGATTTACCATCACTTATTACAAAGTAGCTCATTTCTTCTCCAGATAAAAATTCTTCAATTAAAACTAGTTTAGCGACTCCAAAACGTCCATCAAATATCTCAATTATAGCATTTAGGTATTCATCTTTTGTCTTACATATATAAACTCCCTTACCAGCTGCCAAGCCATCTGCTTTTACAACAATTGGTAGATCAATATTTTCTGAAAATTTATTAGCTTCAAATTTATTAGTAAAAATTTTAAATTTTGATGTTGGTATATCGAATTTTTCACATAATTTTTTTGTAAAGGTTTTTGAACCCTCAAGTTGGGCTGCAATTTTATTAGGCCCAAATATTTTAATATTAGTATTTTTAAAAAAATCAGCTATCCCATCCACGAGTGGCTTTTCTGGACCAATAATTAATATTTCAATATTATTTTCTTCAGATTTCTTTTTTACTTCATTAAAGTTATTTATATCAACTTCAATATTTTCAGCGATTTGACTTGTGCCTGCATTTCCTGGAAAACAGTAAATTTTATCAATAACTTTAGATTGCTTTAATGTTACACATAAAGAGTGCTCTCTTCCTCCACTTCCAATAATTCCAATGTTCATATATATTTTATATATCTTAAAAAATGAAAAATAAATTAGCTAAATTAAAATATTTACCAAATAATTTTGAAATAATTGAAGAGGGAGATCACGTTATTTGTGCTGTTTCAAACAAAATTATACCCTTGGAAAAACTTATTTATTGGAACGTAGAACTTCAAGAGGCATATTATTCACATGTAGAGGTAAGCCTTAAAAAAGAAAAAGAGTAAAAAGTACTTATTAAAGTTTCCATCTATTATGAGACCAAATCCATTGTTCTGGATTTTTTGATATCATTTTTTCAAGCCATAAATTCAATTTTTCTGAGATTACCTTTAAATTTTCATTATCATTAAAGTAAATCGGTTTATTGATAGTTAATTCAAAATCAATTTTATTTTTTCGCTCTATATAAACGGTAACGACCGCGCAATTAAATTTTTTAACTAATTGGGCTGGTATTGATGTGGTAAAAGCAGGTTTATTAAAAAAATTGATTTTTATACCTTCAGTGACTCTTTGATCTATCATCATTGCAACCGAGTAATTATTTTTAAATATTTTTAGAATTTCTCTTAAACCAGAAATACCTTTTTTTATCTGTTTTTTACAAATGTAATTTTTTCTTATTTTTTCCATATTTTTATTTAAAAAAATATTATTTAATGGCCTATATACTGCCCCTAAATTTATACCAGCTTTCTCAATTTGCATTGCCATTAACTCAAAGTTACTGAAATGAGCCGAGACAAACACAACTGGTTTATTTTTATTCTTAATTTCATTTAAATACTCAATACCATTTATTGTTATGTGGTCATGCAGTTTATTATTTCTAAAATCTTTTATATGCATGTACTCTGCAAATATTCTTCCATAGTTTCCCCACATATTTTTCACTAAATTTTTTACAGATTCTTCATCTAAATTGGAATTGTAATTTTGAATATTTTGTTTAATAACTTTTTTTGACTTAAAAAATGGACCAATTAGTTTACCAATCGACTCTCCAAAATTAGACGCCTTTTTGTAACCAATTACTCTAAAAATTATGAAAAAAAACATAATTATTAAATATTGAAAAAAATATTTTACGTTTTTCATAGTATTTTTTTTATATAGTTATAAAATTTATTATAGTTATACATTTTAATTTTCACTTCTAAAAATTTTATTTTATCTTGAAATTTTTTATCTAGTCTTAAGAAATCTTTTTCTGTAGTAATTATTTCAGCATTATTTTCTTTAGAAAATTTAATAATTTTATTTATTTCATTATCCATAGGTTTATAATGATCTGGAAAATTAAATTTTTTTATAATTTTAAAATTATTTTTTTTTAATAAATTAAAAAAGTTATTATTGTTACCTATTCCTGAAAATACCACATAATCCTTTTTAATATCAAATTTATTTAGGTTTGTAGGTTCATAGTAACTTTCAAAAATATTTATTTTGTTATTAGCTTTTTTTATTATACTATTAATTTCATTATTTTTTAAATTGTTGCCATTAATAATTACAGCATCATATTTTTTAAGAGAATTAATAGTTTCGCGAAGTGGTCCAGCGGGGATCAATAAACCATTACCAATCCATTGATTATTGTTAAAACAAACAATTTTTAAGTCGTAATTAACTGAACTATCTTGAAGTCCATCATCAAATATTAAATATTCAAATTTCTTATCTTTAGCCTCTTCCACTGATTTTATTCTATTTTTTTTACATATTAGATTTGCATATTTTTCGATCAGTCTTTGTTCATCAAGCTGATTTTTATAATATTTTTTAATTACTACTGATTTTTTCCCTTCATTTATAAAGATATTTGAAATCATTATGGATAAAGGGGTTTTTCCAGTTCCTCCAATATAAATATTTCCCACACAAATTTTTTTTGTTTTACCAGATTCTACGACTGTATTTTTTGATAATATATTTTTTAAGTAAATAGGAAGTGTAAATGGTATCAGCAAATATGAATAAAAATTAGGTTTTTTTAAATCCCAAAAGTCTGGTTTTTTTAGTTTCATTAATTAAGTAATTGATTTAATTCTTTAATTGTTAATTGTTTAATATTTATTCCCATTTTTTCAATTTTTTTAACAATTAGGTTTGAATTTGTTTTTTTTTTAATATTCGTCATTATATTTTTTGTAAGACTTTCATTAGTTCCCACTTTTTTTGAAATCTTTAATTTTTTTAACAAATTATATATATCTTTAAAATTATTAGTATTTGGGCCGTGTACAATTTTACACCCTAATCTAGATGGTTCCAATGGATTTTGTCCACCGCGCGCTACCAAAGAACCCCCCATAAATACTATTTTACAAATTTTATAAAATAATGAAGTTTCACCATATGTATCAACTAAATAAATTTCAGTATTTTGAGGAATACTCTTCTTCCAACTATGGCAATAAAAATTTAGATTATTCTCCTTAAAAAGAGAAATAATTTCTAACTTTCTATTAATGTGCCGTGGTATAATAATGCTTACTAAATTATTATATTTCTTTTTCATCTCAATATGAGTTCTAATACAACAAAACTCTTCACCTTTGTGAGTACTCCCCGCACACCAATAAATTTTTCTTGAAAAAAATTTTTTAATTTTTCTTGGGATGAGTATTTTTTCTTTTTTTTTCTCTGAAAACTTTAAATTCCCAATAAATTTTATATTTTTTAGTTTGAAAAATCTAAGATATTTGTAGGTCTCTTTGTTACATACTAATGCTTTATTAAAACACTGAAAAATTTCTTCAGCAAAATTACCAAAAAATTTCCATCTCTTAAAAGACTTATGCGTAATTCTTGCATTTAATAAGACAGCTGGAATAGATTTTTTTTTAATATTAAAAAGCATGTTCGGCCAGATTTCAGAGTCCACAAATATTGCCAGTGAAGGTTTCCAGTAGTTTAAAAACTTATTTGTTATAAAAGTTGTATCAATTGGATAAAATTGATGAATTGTTTTTTTAAAATTAAATTTTTGAAAGACTTTGGATGAACTAACGGTTGAGGTTGTGACTAAAATTTGCGAAATCTTTCTATCGTTTTCTAATTTTTCTATTAATGGAATTATACTTAATAATTCTCCTACACTTGCTCCATGGAACCATACAAGTTTTCCTGTTATTTTTTTTTTTGAATGAGAACAAAATTTTTCTTTAAATCTAAAAAGATTTTCTTTTTTTTTAATTAATCTGAATATAATAATTATTGGAGAAATTAAAAATATTATATTTATTAAAAATCTGTATATGTATAAATACATTAATCTTTTTTGATCTGTTTCTCGTAAAAATTTTTATAAATAGAGCATTTTTTTAGCAGTTCATCATGAGAACCTTCGTCTATAACTTCTCCTTTATCAATTACAAAAATTTTATTTGAATTTAAAATAGTAGATAATCTGTGAGCTATTACAATTGTTGTTTTGTTTTTAGTTAGTAAATTAATTGCCTCTTGAATTTTACTCTCTGTTTCTGCATCCAAAGAAGATGTCGCCTCGTCCAAAAGGATTATAGGTGTTTTCTTTAACATTGCTCTAGCAATGGATAGTCTTTGCTTTTCACCACCGGACAATCTAACTCCGTTTTCTCCAATAATCGTATCATATTTATTTGGTAATTTTTGTATAAATTCATCAGCATAAGATTTTTTTGCTGCTTCAATCATATCATTCTCTGTAGCATTCATATTTGCATAAAGAATATTATTTTTTATAGTATCATCGAACAAAGTAGTATCTTGAGTCACTAATGAAATTTTACTTCTTAAATCTTGAATTTTAACATCATAAATTGACTTATTATCAATTAAGATATCTCCCGAGTCACAATTAAAAAATCTTGGTATTAAGTTTAATATGGATGATTTTCCTGCTCCGCTATGACCTACTAAAGCAGTCATTTTACTTCCAGGCATGGTTAAATTTAAATTTTTTAAAACTAAATTTTCCGATTTAGAATATTTAAAATTACAATTTTTGAATTTTATTTCACAGCCACTTAAATCAAGTTTTGAGACTGCATTATCATCAGTAATTTCATTTTTAGTGTCAATTATTGGTAATATTCTTTTAGCAGCAGACAAACCTTGATTTACAGTCATATTTAAAGTGGCCAATGATCTGACAGGTTGATAAGCAAGCATCATTGCAGCTAAAAAAGAAAAAAAATTATTAATATCTAATTCGTTATTAATAATTAATTTTCCTGAATAAAAAATTAATAGTGCAATCATAAATCCTGTTAAAGTTTCCATTATTGGAGAAGCTCTTACAAATATTATTGCAATTTTTTTTTGTTTTTCTTTTAAGATTTCAATAAATTTATTAGATCTATTAGCTTCAAATTTTTCCTTTTGGAAAATTTTAATTAATTTATGATTTTTAAATAATTCCACCAAGTAAGTTGAAAGATCACCTGATCTAATTTGTGCCTCTGTTGAAACTTTACCAATTCTTTTACCTAAAATTCTAGCTGCAAAAGATGCAAAAGGTATCATTACGATTGCGATTAAAGATAGTTTCCAATTTTGATAAAACATTACAGCAAGCAAACCAATCAATGTTAAACTATCTTTAAAAAGATTTAAAATCACTATACTGACAAGATTTGTGATTAAGCTAGTATCGTAAGTTAAATTTGAAATAAATTTACCAGTATGTTTATCATCAATAATACTCGAGTCAGCATTTATTAATGATTTTAACATATCATATTGAATATCTTTTCTTACATCTTGAGAAACTCCAATCATTATAACTTTTGCGAGATAAAGTGAAATTCCCTTAGCCGCAAAAGCACAAATAATTAATAACGGAATTATTAATATTAATTTATCATCCTTTTCTATGAAGATTTTTTTAATAGCTGGATCGAGAAGCCAAGCAATTGCTGAGGTTGCTGCTGCTACAATTAATGAAAAAAAAATCGATAAAATTATTTTTTTTAAAAATGATTTTGTATAATCTCTGTAAAGTCTTTTTAATATAGCTGTATTATTCATGAAAAAACCTTACCAATTAGTAAAAATATAAATATTAAAAATCCTAAAAAATTATTTGATTTAAATATTTTTAAACAACTCTCTGCTGATTTGATATTAAATCCTTTTATTTGAAAAAAAAATAAATGCACAAAAATTATAATTAATCCGTAAAAGTATATTTTATTTAAATTACCAAAGTAACCTATTGAACTTAAAATTAAAAAAAAAATTAAATAGCATAATGAAACAAAAATTTTTGGTTTTTTTTTGAACTTAATTGATGTTGATTTTACTCCTATTATTTCATCGTCTTTTATATCTTGATACCCATATATTGTGTCGTAGCCTAATGTCCAAAATATGGCTCCGATATAAAAAATCAATGGAATTAAAGTTATTTCTGAGTTTGTGGCTGTCCAACCTAGTATTAGACCATAATTAAAGGTTATACCTAAAAATAATTGAGGCCAGTAAGTAAGTCTTTTCATAAATGGATAGGTAAACGCAAGAGGCATTGAGGCTAGAGCTAAAATAATTGTAAATAAATTAAATTGCAAGAGCACTATAAATGCGAGCAAACATAAAATTAAAGCATAAAACAAACCTAGTTTTACAGAAATTTTTCCACTGGCAATTGGTCGATTTTTTGTTCTTTTAACTTTTTTATCAAAATCCTTATCTACAATATCATTTATTATGCATCCAGCAGACCTCATAAGTATTGATCCCAATAAAAATAGTACAATAAAAAAAATTAAAGTTTTAATATTGTCTGAAGAATCATGTCCTATAATCAAACCCCAAGCACATGGCCAAAATAATAGCATGTAACCAATAGGTTTTTTAATACGTGAAAGTTCTATAAAATAATTTAAATGTTTCATCAGAATTTTCTTGTAAATAGCAAAGGCTAGATTCATAATCAAACTGATTCGTTATGAATATAGATTATACAGTAACAGCCCTAATGTTTCCTGCCATACCCTTACTAATGAGTGTTTATAGTAATAGATTTCATACTTTAAGTAAATTAATTAGAGAGCTTCATGACGAGCATATTTATGAGAAGCATGTTCCAGCAGAATGGAAAAAACAGTTTATAAATTTAAGTAATAGGATATCAATATTACGTTGGACAATTATGTTTGCAGCCTTTGGATTTTTATTTAATATGTTAACAGTTTTTGCTCTTTACTTAGATACTCTTTTTGTAGCGAGAGTAATTTTTGGATCGTGTTGTTTGTCAATGATTATCTCTATAATTTTTTTTATTAGAGAAATACAAATTTCTACAAATGCATTAAATTTGCATATGTCAGATATGGATGTACATATTGATTAAGGAATTAAAATTGCCGGACCCAAAATCTTTCTACTCTCAAGATCTTTGTGTGCTTGCACAGCGTCTGTAAGTTTATATTTTTTAAATATTTGAATTCTAACTTTTCCACTTTTTATTTTTTCAAAAAGAATTTTTGAGGCTTCATCTATTTCTTCTCTCGTTCGTAGATAGTGTTGCATAGCTGGTCTTACCAAAGATAAACCCTTAGGTTGAATTTGTTTTGGAACATTTATTTCTGATAGTGGCCCTGAAGCATTACCAAA
>MDTB01209414.1_pt1 | contig 11449 bp, 11 predicted proteins | sample 811161 | NCBI WGS metagenome assembly MDTB01 (sample SAMN05326650, study PRJNA326480) | marine metagenome | isolation source: seawater | place: Mediterranean Sea | collected 2009
AAGACTTAATTTCGCACACAACTTTAAGGGTAATTACCCCCCGGTCCAAATTGGAGCAGTTGTGGTGGATAAACCGGAAAAAAATGAAAGTACCAGAAGTAAATATAAAACAATTGTTAGAGGCAGGTGTTCACCTTGGGCACAAAACCCTAAGATGGAATCCAAAAATGAAAAATTACATTTTTGGTGAAAAAAATTCAATTCACATCATTGATTTAACTCAAACAGTAAACTTTTTAAAAACAGCACTAGTAGAAATACATAAATGCATTGCATCTAGTGGAAAAATTTTAATTGTATCAACAAAAAAACAAGCTTCAGAACAAGTAAGCGCGCTTGCTAAAGATACATCTCAATTTTATGTAAATTATAGGTGGTTAGGAGGTATGTTAACTAACTGGAATACAATACAAAATTCTATAAAGAGATTAAAACATCTAGACGATCAACTTTCTAAAGATAATATGGGATTTACCAAAAAAGAGATTATCAAGTTCGGAAAAGAACGTGATAAACTTCAAAGATCACTAGGTGGTATTTCTGAAATGAAAAAACTCCCAAATCTTATTTTTATCATAGATACCAATATTGAGTCTTTAGCTGTTAATGAGGCAAAAAAATTAGGCATACCAATTATTGCTGTACTAGACACTAACTCAGATCCAACGGGTATAGATTTTCCTATCCCTGGAAATGACGACGCTAGAAGATCAATTAATTTATATTGTGATTTGTTAAGTAGCACTATTAAAGATGCTGAAAAATTAATAGAAAAAAAAAATAATGAAGAAAAGAAAGTTTCTAAACAAGAAATAAAAGCCAAGCCTACTATAGACAAGCCAGAAAAAAAAAGTCTTAAAAATAAATAATTTAAAGATATCATTAAATGTCAAATAAAGATTTATTAAATAATGTTAAAAAATTAAGAGAACTTACAGGAGTAGGTTTTAAGGATTGTAAAATCGCTATAGAAGAAAATAATGGAGATTTAGAGAAATCAGTAGAGTTTTTAAGAAAAAAGGGAATTGCGAAAGCCTCAAAGAAAATGGGAAGAAACGCATCTGAAGGACTATCACTTGTTCACAATGAAGAAGATAAAGTTGCAGTAGTAGAAATTAATAGTGAGACAGATTTTGTTGCAAAAAACAAAGATTTTTTAAATTTTAGTAAAGAAATTTCAAAAATAAATTTTAAAGTATTAGGTGATCTAGAAAAACTTAAGTCATTCAAAATGCAAAATGGTAAAACAGTAGATGACAATTTAGTTGCTCTTATTTCAAAAATGGGAGAAAAAATTACAATAAGAAGGTCCAAGTTTTTTGATGATAAAAATGGCAAGAACTATTATTATATTCACTCAGCTGTAGAAAAAAATGTTGGAAAAATTGTTTCTGTAGTTAAAATATCAAATAATGATGATAAAGATTTAGGTCAAAAAATCGCTATGCATATTACAGCTTCAAGCCCGCTAGCTATCGATAAAGAAGGAATACAAAAAAAATTAATAGATAAAGAATTAGAAATTATAAAAGCTGAGCTTATAAATTCTGGTAAAAAAGGTGATATTGCTGAAAAAATATCGAAAGGAAAGATTAATAAATTTATATCTGATAATACACTTTTGAATCAAACTTGGATTATGGATCCAAAAAAAAAAGTTTCTGATATACTTAAAGAAAATAAAAAAAGTGATGAAATTAAAATTATGGATTTTATTAGATTTAAAGTAGGTGAAGGAATATAGATGAGTTCTGAATTCAATGAAAAAGATTATTCCATTAAGATGGATAAAACAATTCAAGCATTCAGAAAGGAAATATCCACTTTAAGAACTGGAAGAGCAAATGCTTCAATGCTTGATATGATCAAAGTAGATGTTTATGGACAGATGATGCCAATAAATCAACTCGCAACTATTTCAGTACCAGAAGCCAGATTAATTACAGTTCAGGTTTGGGACAAATCAAACGTCAGTTTAATAGATAGTTCCATCCAGAAATCTGACTTAGGAATAAATCCGCAAATTGATGGACAGATAATAAGAATTAGAATTCCTGATTTGACAGAGGAACGAAGGAAAGAACTTATCAAAGTTTTAAAAGGTATGACTGAGAAGAATAAAGTTTCCATAAGGAATATAAGACGTGAAGCTAATGAAGAATTGAAAAAAAAACTTAAAGAAAAAAAAATAACAGAAGATGAAAACAAAAATTATGAAAAAAGCACACAAAATCTTACTGATAATCATATAATATCAATTGATAAAATTACTTCTGAAAAAGAAAAAGAAATTTTACAATTATGAATAAACTCAACCACGTTGCATTCATTATGGATGGTAATGGACGATGGGGAAAGAAAAAAAAAGGAAAAAGAAATTCTGGCCATTACGCAGGAGTTCAAACAGTAAAAAAGATTGTAGAAGCCTCAATTAAATTTAAAATTCCTACACTCACTTTTTACGTATTTTCAACAGAAAATTGGAAAAGGCCGAAAACAGAAATTAATTTTCTTTTTAATTTGATCAATTCTTATTTTAAATTAGAATTAAAAAATGTAATTAAAAATGGTATTAAGATTAACATTATCGGAGAATTCAATAAACTACCTAATAAATTAAAATTAATACTCCGAGAAACTATAAAAAAAACAAAAAAAAACAAAAAAATCTTAGTTAATTTAGCTCTAAACTATGGCTCTAAAAAAGAATTAGTTAATGCATTTAAAAAAATCAAATTAAGCAAAATTACAGAAAATAACATAAAAAATAATTTATACACAAAAAATATTCCTGATCCAGATATCTTAATAAGAACTGGAGGAAAAAAAAGATTAAGTAATTTTATGTTATGGCAACTAGCATATACAGAGCTATTTTTTTTAGATAAATTATGGCCTGATTTTCTGCCTAATGATTTAAACAAAGTTTTAAAGCATTATTATAAAACAAAAAGAAATTATGGAGGGATTTAATTGAAATCAGAAATTTATAAAAGAATTAACACAGGATTACTTTTGTTTTTATTGTTAATTTTGATGTTTATGAGTAAAATAGTATATTTATTTATATCTATAAGTATTTTTGCATTATCTTTTATAGAATTTTCTAAAATTTCTAGCTTATTATTTAAAAAAAAATATTTTAAACAATTTTTGTTGAATTGTGTTTTTGTTTTATATCTATTTTTATTTTTATTAATTTTTATATTCGGTACTAATGATATTCATTTTAAGATTATACTATTTATAATTCTTTTAATTTGTATTTCTTCGGATATAGGGGGTATTCTTTTTGGTAAAATATTAAAAGGTCCAAGATTGACAAAAATTAGTCCAAACAAAACTATATCAGGAAGTTTAGGATCCTTTATTCTTGCAATGTCAACGAGCTATATATTGCTTACTTATATTTTTAAAACAGACTTTATTGATAATATTTTTATAGGTTTTATTGTTTCATTAAGTGTTCAGCTAGGAGATTTATTCTTTTCCTACTTAAAAAGAAAATCTTCAATCAAAAATACTGGAAATATTTTACCTGGTCATGGTGGTATCCTAGATAGAATTGATGGGATATTACTAGGTTTACCTATAGGTTTAACTCTTGCTTTAATATTAATATTTACAGGATGAAAAAAAAATTATCAATTTTTGGATGCACAGGTTCAATTGGAGATACAACACTTAAGTTATTAAAAAAAGATTATAAAAAATATAATTTTCACATATTTACTGGTTATAGAAATTATAAAAAAATTAATTTTTTAATAAATAAATATAAACCTAATTTTTTTGTAATTTTTGATGAAAAAACATATCAAAAAGTGAAAAAAAAAAATTACAAATCTAGAGTCAAAATATTAAATTACAAAGCCTATCAAACATTCAAATTTAAAAAGTCAGATATTTCCATACTTGCTATACCTGGAATTGCGGGACTAGAACCTACTTTGAAAGCAATAAGAATTAGTAAAAAAGTTCTTATAGCTAATAAAGAATCAGTAATTTGCGGTTGGGAGTTAATTAATAAAATAGTAAAAAAATATAAAGTCAAGATACTACCTGTGGACTCAGAGCATTTTTCAATAATGAATTTAATTAATGAGTCTAATAAAAAATATATTGAAAAAATTTATCTAACAGCATCTGGTGGCCCTTTTTTGAATTATCCTTTAAATAAGATGAAGTCAATTAAACCTCATCAAGCGGTAAATCACCCAAAATGGAAAATGGGAAAAAAAATATCTGTAGACTCAGCTACTTTAATGAATAAAATATTTGAGGTAATTGAAGCTAATAAATTATTTTCAATTGATTTAAAAAAAATTGATATTTTGATACACCCTCAATCTTTAGTTCATGCAATAGTCAAATTTAAAAATGGTTTATATAAATTTTTATATTTTGAAACAGATATGTCTATACCTATAGGAAATGCACTATTTGAAAACTATTTTGAAATAAAAAAAATTGGCAATCTAAATAGAATAGCTGAAAAAAAAGATATATCCCAAAATTTAAATTTTAAGGAAGTAAATCAAAGAAAGTTCCCTGCAATTAAAATCAAACCTATATTGGACAAATTCATCTCATTACCAATTATCTTAAATGCAGCAAATGAAATATTTGTTGATCAATTTTTAAAAAAAAATATCAGTTTTTGCTCAATTATCAATTACTTGCTTTATCTTTTAAAAGACCCAAAAATGAGAAAATATGCTATAAAAAAACCCTCAAATTTGAAAACAATATTAAGTATTGATAAATGGACAAGACAAAAAGCTATAAAAATAATAAAAAATAAAAGAAAATGAAGAAATTTTTAATCTCAATATTCTTATTATTATATACCAGCACACTTAATGCGGAAATTATTAAAAAGATAGAAATAAGCGGCAATGAAAGAGTCAGCGACGAAACGGTTAAAGTATATGGAGATATATCAATTAATGATAATATAGACAATTTAAAGATTAATGAGATAATTAAAAATCTTTACTCCACTAATTTTTTTGAAGATATTGATATTTCGGTAGTAAATGAAACTTTATTTATAAAATTAATAGAATTTCCTGTGATTAATGAAATTATAATTATTGGAGAGACAACTAAAAAGTATAAAGAAGCAATCAAAAAAAATATTAAGTCTAAAAAAAATGGACCGTTTGTTAAGTCTTTAATTGCAGATGATGAGGTTATTATTAAAAAATTATATGGATCTTTAGGTTTTAATTTTTTGCAAATAAAGTCTAAGGTTGAGACTTTCCCAAAAAAAAGAGTTAATGTTTACTTTGAAATTGAAAAAGGAGAAAAAACAAAAATTTCTAAAATCAATTTTAAAGGTGATAGAAAATTAAGAGATAGAAGACTAAGGGACATAATTACTTCACAAGAGTCAAAATTCTGGAAAGTTTTAACAAAGAATACCAATTTAAATGAGTCTAATATTGCACTAGATAAAAGATTATTAACAAATTATTATAAGTCAATTGGATACTATGATGTAAAAGTACTCTCTGAAATAGTAGAAATTAAAAAAGATTTTCAAGCAGAGCTTACTTTTAATATAAACGCTGGCACAAGGTATAAAATAAATAAAATTAGTACAAAAGTTGACCCTGTTTTAGACAAAAATTTATTTTTACCTTTGAATAAAATTTATCGAGAAGTAATAGGAAATTATTATTCTCCTTTCACTGTAAAAAAATTATTAGATGAACTGGATCTAGTTATAAGCAATGAGGATCTTCAATTTATTGAGCATAACGTAAATGAAATTATAAATGAAGACACAATTGAATTAGTAATAAATGTTCTTGAAGGACAAAAAATCATAGTAGAAAAAATAGAAATTTTAGGAAACACTGTAACCAATGAAACTGTCATTAGAAGTGGATTGCTTTTAGATGAAGGTGACCCTTACAGCAAAGTAAAAGTTGATAAATCTATTTCTCAAATAAAAAGTAGAAGAATTTTTGCTTCTGTTAAAGAAACTACCACAGATGGATCTTTACCAAATTCAAAAAGGATTCAAATTAATGTAGAAGAAATGCCAACAGGAGAAATAAGCGCAGGAGCTGGAATTGGTACGGATGGTGGTTCTTTTGCTTTTAATATTAAAGAAAACAATTGGTTAGGAAAAGGTGTAACCGTATCAGCCAATGCAGAAGTAAGCGCAGACTCAGTTAGAGGCGCAATTTCCTTAACTGACCCAGATTATAATTTTACTGGTAAAGAATTATCATATTATTTGAAAAATGTTAAAAATGATAAATCTGAGTCAGGTTATGAAAATAGTTTATTTGGAGCAGGTGTAGGTATATCTTATGAAAGATTTAAAGATATTTATTTTTCCCCTGGTCTAAGTTTAACCTACGATGATTTGACTACAGATAGTACTGCTTCTACTTTACTTAAAAGCCAATCTGGAAGTGCAACTGATTTAATGTTTGATTATAGTTTGTCAACAGATAAGAGAGATAGAAGATTTATGCCAACAAACGGATATTTAACTTCATTTTTTCAAGAACTTCCAGTGTATGCGGATCAACCATATTTAAAAAATAGTTTTTCAACAAATCACTACAAAGAAATAAGTGAAGATGTTGTAGGAGCATTTAAATTAAATGCTACAGCAGTCAATGGATTAAACGATGAAGACGTTAGAGTTAGTCAAAGATTAAATTTAAGCGGTAAAAGATTGAGAGGGTTTGAGTCAGGAAAAATAGGTCCAAAAGATGGAAATGATTATATTGGAGGAAATTATGCAACATCAGTAAATTTAGAGGCGAACTTTCCAAATTTTTTTCCTGAAAAAAGTAATGCTGATATAGGTTTATTTCTTGATGCAGGAAACCTTTGGGGCGTTGATTATAGCGATACTTTAGAAGATTCAAACAAGATAAGATCAACTCTGGGAGTTAACACAAGCTGGCTTTCACCAGCGGGTCCGTTATCCTTTATCTTTTCAAAAAATATCACTAAAGCTAGCACAGATGTTAGTCAAAGTTTTAATTTCAGACTAGGAACTACATTTTAAATGAAAAATTTATTTAAAATAATTGTATTATTTTCAATTTTTTTTTTACCACTTGAAACTAAACTTTTTGCAAGCGATGTTTATTTTGTAGATTATTCTAAAGTAATGAACCAGAGTACAGCAGGAAAAAAAGCACAAGATAATTTAAAAAAACTATTAAATAATTCAAATAAAAAATTCAATGAAACAGCTAAAAAGTTGAAAGATGAAGAAAATAATATTATTAGTCAAAGAAATGCACTTTCTAAAGAAGAGTATAAAAAAAAGGCAGATGCCTTAAGAAAAAAAGTCTTTGAATTAAATAAAGAGCGTGAGAAATCCATAAGAGAGGTAGCCACTAAAAGAAAAAAGGCAGGTGATGAAATGCTGAAAAATCTTAACCCGATACTAGGAAAATATATGCGTGAAAATAATATCTCTGTAGTAATTGATAAAAAGCATGTTCTTATGGGAGATAAAAAATTTGAAATTACATCCCAAATTATTGAAATTTTAAATAAGGAATTTAAATCAATAAATTTAAATTAATGTCAAAAAATATTTTTTTTGAAAGCAAAGGACCTTTTAAATTAAATATTTTATTTCCTTCCAACTCGACTTCAAATATTAAAGTAAATGATATAAAAACTTTAGACGAAGCAGGTAAACTAGATTTAACTTTTTTTGACTCTTTGAACTACAAAAATTTAGCAGAAAAAACGAAAGCAGGGAGCTGTATAACTAGAGAAAATTTAAAAAGATATTTACCCAATGCTTGTGAGGCAATAATTGTAAAAAGTGTGTTATTTGAATTGGCCAAAGTTACATCGAAATTTTACCCTAACGCAGATATAGATTATCCTGATAATTCACTTAAAAAACCAAATAAAACAAAATTTCCCGGCGTAAAATTTGGTAATAATGTTTTAATTGGAAAAAATGTAAAAATTGGTAAATCATCTATAGTAGGAAGCAACACAATTATAGAAAAAAATGTTTTGATAGGTAACAGTTGTACAATCGGTTCACAAATAATGATTAAAAATACAATGGTAGGCAATAATGTTGTTATTCAAGATGGAGCTAAAATTGGTTTAAAAGGATTTGGATTTATACCATTAAAAGGAAAAAATTTAAGATTTCCTCACGTAGGCAAAGTAATACTAGAAGATAATGTTGAGATAGGCGCTTCTTGCACGATTGATAGAGGATCCATTGGCAATACTATAATAGGAAAAAATACTTTCTTAGATAACCAAGTTCATATGGCACATAATGTAAAAGTTGGTGAGAACTGCATGATAGCTGGTCAAGTTGGATTTGCGGGCAGTTCTACCTTAGGAAATAATGTTTCAATAGGAGGTCAAGCTGGAATTTCAGGACACTTAAATATTGGAAATAATGTTAAAATTGGTGGAGGCAGCGGAGTAGTAAAAGATATACCTAATGATACAATTGTGATGGGATATCCAGCAGTCCCACTAAAAGAATTCTTAAAAAAAAAATAAAATGATAAAAAAAGACACTATTGACAGAAAAGAAATTGAGCAATTACTTCCACATAGAGCACCCATGCTTCTTATTGATAAACTTACCAAAATTATTCATTTAAAATCTGCAACTGCAATAATGAATGTAAAAAAAGATGGATTCTATGTTCAAGGACATTTTCCAGGTCAACCAGTAATGCCAGGAGTTTTAATTGTAGAGGCATTTGGTCAGGCTGCAGCAGCACTAACAGCATGTGGTATTGATCCGAAGGAATACGATAATAAATTAGTTTATTTAATGAGTGTCGAAAAAGCAAAATTTAGAAATCCAGTTTTACCAGATTGTGAACTACACTTAGAAATAGAAGCTATAAGATCTCACGGTAGAGTATGGAAATATAAAGGAACCGCAAAAGTTGAAGGAAAAAGAATGGCAGATGCGGAGTGGTCAGCAACTATAGTTGATAGGAAGTAAAATGATACACAAATCAAGTGTTGTAGATAAAAAAGCAAAAATAGGTAATAATGTCAAAGTTGGCCCTTTTTGTTACATCGGACCAAACGTAGAGCTACAAGAAGACGTAGAATTAATCTCTAATGTTCACATAGAAGGAAATACAAAAATAGGTAAAGGTACAAAAATTTTTCCATTTGCAAGTATTGGTACTATACCACAAGATTTAAAGTATAAAGGAGAGTCAAATAGTGTTTTAATTGGTGAAAAAAATATGATCAGAGAATATGTAACAATAAATCCAGGCACAGAAGGAGGAGGAGGAAAAACAATTATAGGAAATAATTGTTTATTTATGATCTCTTCACACATAGCTCATGATTGTAAAGTAGGAAGCAACGTTGTTATAGCTAACAATGTGCCTTTAGGAGGCCATGTTACATTAGAAGACTCAGTTGTTATTGGAGGAAATTCAGCAGTACAGCAATTTACAAGAATAGGAAGATTGGCAATGATAGGAGGTATGACGGGAGTACTTAAAGATGTTATTCCGTTCGGTTTATCGTTTGGTAACAGGAATTACCTGCAGGGTATAAATTTAATTGGATTAAGAAGAAAAAAATATGAAAATAAAAAAATTTTAGAATTAGATAAAGCTTATAAAAAAATCTTCTCATCCGAGAAATTTCATGAAAATTTAGCTAAAATTAACGGCGAATTTAAAGAGAATGATTTAGTCAAAGAGGTAATTGATTTTATAGAAAAAGATAAAAAAAGACCTATTTGCACACCATTATCTAAATAATGATTGGACTAATATTCGGAGATACTGACTTTCCAAAAGAAATACTAAAAAAAATTAAAAGAAAAAAATTAAAATATCTAATTATAGATTTTAGTAAAAAAAGGTCATTTAAAAAAGATAAAAACTCTAAAAAAGTATCTATTGGTCAATTTGGAAAAATTATAAATTTACTTAAAGAAAATAAATGCAAAAAGGTACTCTTTGCAGGAAAAGTAACAAAACCTAAATTTTCTAAATTAAGACTAGACTTTAAGGGTGTTTATTACATGCCACGAATTATAAAAAGCTCTAGAATAGGTGATGCAGCTATTTTAAAAGAAATAATTGAAATATTTAAAAAAGAAAAGATTATTACCATAAGCTCTTTGTTTTTTAGTCCAGAGCTAACTTTAAAAAAAGGTATCTATACAAAAATTAAACCAAGCAGAGTTGATAATGCTGATATTAATAAGGCTATTTTAATATTAAATAAATTGAATAAATATAACTTCAGCCAAGGCACAGTAGTCAGAAATAATAAAATTATAGCTATTGAAGGAAAAGGAGGTACTCAAAATTTATTAAAAAGATCAAAAAATAAGAAATTTAAAAATAATGGAGTGCTAGTCAAATTTCCCAAAAAAAAACAAGATTTAAGAGTTGATTTACCAACCGTTGGATTGAAAACTTTAAAGCAATGTAAGTTAGCAGGCCTAAAAGGTATTGTTGTAAAGAATAAGCAAAATATTTTTTTAGAGAGAAAAAAATGTATTAATTTTGCAAATAAAAACAAAATGTTTATTTTATCAAAATGAATAAAACGTTCTTATCACTTTTAATATATTTCACCTTTTCCTACTCATATTCATCAGAAATAAAACTTATCAAAATATTCGATGGGTTGAACAAACCATGGAGCTTATCTTTTATTGATGAAAATAATATTTTGATTACAGAAAAACCTGGAAATCTTTTAGTTGTAAATTTAAAAAATAAAACAAAATCGGTTATTAAACATAATTTATCCGTATTGGAAGATGGACAAGGTGGTTTGTTAGACGTTTTGTTTTATGATAATTATGTTTATGTCTCATATTCTGAAAATAGAGGTAATTGGCATTCTAGCACGTCTGTTGCAAGAGGAGTATTTAATAATAAAAATATAAGTTTTAAAAATATTTTTAGAGCTGAACCCCCAATTAATTCTGGATACCATTTTGGTTCACGATTAGTTATAAAAAAAGACAAACTTTTTATAACGGCTGGAGAAAGAGGCGAAGGAATGATTGCCCAGGATCCTCAAAAGCATCCTGGTAGTATTATTAGAATAAATTTAGATGGGTCTATCCCAAAAGATAATCCAAAGTTTAAAAATAAAAATAATTGGTTACCTGAAATTTACCAGATAGGTGTAAGAAATCCTCAAGGAATGGCTTTATCACCTTTTGATGATAAAATTTATTTAAGTAATCATGGCGCAAAGGGAGGTGATTGGTTTGGTACAGCAAACTATGGTGAAAATTATGGTTGGAAAATATTAGGATGGGGAGGGACAAATTATAGTGGAACAAAAATAGGTCCTAAATGGAAGCCAGGATTTACCAAGGCTATAAAATACTGGGTACCATCTATAGCAGCAAGTGCAATTGCAATTTACAAAGGGGAAGAATTTAAGGAATGGAACGGAGATGCACTTGTTACAG